>CEUZ01246552.1_pt1 | contig 19065 bp, 14 predicted proteins | sample 361511 | NCBI WGS metagenome assembly CEUZ01 (sample SAMEA2622822, study PRJEB7988) | marine metagenome | biome: marine biome (ENVO:00000447); feature: surface water layer (ENVO:00002042); material: "saline water (ENVO:00002010), including plankton (ENVO:xxxxxxxx)" | depth 5 m
ACATGAAGGACATTTGCTTGGAAAATAAAATTTTTTTGTACTTTTATTTCTTTTATTTTTATCAACATACAAAACTTGAGGAATTACATCTCCGGCCCTTTGAATGCATACTGTATCACCAATTCTAATATCTTTTCTATTAATCTCATCCTCGTTATGTAATGTTGCATTTGAAACAACTACCCCTCCAATGTTAATTGGTTCTATCTTCGCTACTGGCGTAAGAGCTCCTGTTCTTCCAATTTGAATGTCAATATTTTTAATTATTGAAAATCCTTTTTCTGCAGAAAATTTGTGTGCAATAGCCCATCTTGGTGAATTAGAAACAAAACCAAGTCTATTTTGTAATTTTAAATCATCCACTTTATAAACGAGACCATCAAGATCATAGTCAATGTTCATTCTTTGAGTTTCTATTGCTTTATGATTTTTTTCTATATCCTCAATCGAACTAACGAGCTTATTGAGAGGATTTGTATTAAAGCCCCAAGTTTTTAATAGTTTTAGATACTCGGATTGTTTGCTAAATTTTTTTGGCTCTGCATTTCCAAATGCATACGCGACGAACTGTAAAGGTATTTTTTTTGTTTCATTTGGATCTTTTTGTCTTAAAGAGCCTCCGGCCGCATTTCTTGGATTCGCAAATTGTTTACTAATTTTTTTAAAGTTTTCTTTCGATATATACACCTCTCCTCTTACATCTAATATTTTTGGAAAATCAGGTTTGCTAATTTTTTTTGGAATATTTTTAATAGTTCTAAGATTATTGGTTATATCTTCTCCAATTTTTCCATCTCCTCGCGATAAACCAAGTGTAAAATTTCCATCAACATATTTTAGTGATGCTGAAATTCCGTCAATTTTTGGTTCAGCAGAAAAAACTATTTTTTCAGATTCCTGTATATTTAAAAAATTTTTAATTTTTTTTAAAAAATCTTCAATATTTTCTTTCGAAAAAGCATTAGCTAATGATAGCATTGGAATGTCATGAGCAACTTTTCTAAATTTACCTGAAGGTTCATAGCCTATTTTTTGACTTGGTGAATTTTTATTCTTTAAATAATTATATTTTTTTTCGAGATATAATATTTCTTGTTTAAGAATATCATAATCTTTGTCTGAAATTATTGGATCATCTTTATCAAAATATGCTTTGTCGTATTTTTTTAATTTATTGATTTTGCTAATATAAGCTTTTTCAATTTCTTTTCTTTCCATGAATCGTTTTACTCAAATAATTCTTTAATTTTTTTTCTAATTAAGCCCATCTCTTTTTTCTTACTAATTTTTCTGGGTTTGTATTTTTTGTTAAATACTTTATAACTTCTTTTATACCATTCTCCAGATTTATAATTATATCCTAATATAGAAGCTGCTTGTTTAGCCTCTTGTTCTAAACCAAGTTTATAATAGACTTCTACTAATCTATGTAATGCCTCCTCAACAAATATTGTTGTATCATATTTTTCTACTACTACTTTTAATCTATTAAGAGCTGGAATCCATTTTTCTGTTTTCATATAAAACCTTGCTATGGACATTTCCTTAGCTGCTAATTGGTCTACGATTAAATCTATTTTAAACCTTGCGTCAGTTCCGTAATCTGTGTCTGGGTATGTTTTCATTATAAACTCAAACTTTTCTTTTGCCTTTAATAAAGGAGCTAAATCTTTTTTTTCATCTAGTATTTGTTCATAGTAACAAATTGCGATTAAATAATGAGCATAAGGTATATTTTTATCAGCAGGATAAGTCTGAATATGTTTTTCAAGATTAAATATTGCGGTAGAATATGAGCTTCTTGAATAATCGGCATAGCTAGCCATAAGACTTGATTTGCTAGCCCACTTGCTTTGGGGCATTAAACTTTCGACTTCTTTAAATTTTTTCGCAGCATAAAATGCATCTCCTTCTTTTAGAGATTCCATTGCTTCAGTATAAATTCCGATAGCCACTTCTAAATCAGACGGTTCAGATGCAATATTTTCTTGTTTATTTCTTTTTGAACAAGAAAATAATAAAAAAATAGAAAGAAATAAAATTAATAATTTTTTTAGCATTTTTGATAAAAAATCATTTTATCAAAATTTTTAGTTATTACAATTTTCTTAAAATATTTAATTAAGCATTAACAGCCACAGGTCTTACATAAGTACTGTCTTTATGATTTTTTTCATTACCATCTAAGCCTACAAATTCCCAATTTGACTTATTGGATAAAAATTCTTTTAACAAAGTATTAGTAAGCATATGACCGCCTTGAGATGTTTTAACACAACCAAAAATTCTATGCCCTGATAGCATAAGATCTCCCAAGCAATCTAATATTTTATGATTAACAAATTCATCTCTATATCTAAGGCCATTTTCATTTAATATTTTATTTTCTTTAACAACAATTGCATTTTCTAAAGAACCTCCTTTTGCTAGGCCTTGACTTTTTATTTGATCAATATCCTCATACAAGCAAAATGTTTTGGAATTATATATTGCATTTAAATCTCCTTTACTTAATTTAAATTCTTTTCTTCGGGTTCTAATAAGGGGATTTTTATAAATTATTTCGAAATCAATTATTAAATCTTTTTCTAGAGGTTCTATAGAGATACGTTTTAGTCCATCTTTTACCTCTACTTTTTTTAAAACCTTAATAAACTTTTTAGGATATTTTTGTTCTTCTGTTCCAAATGATCTTATTGCTGTTACAAAATCAAATGCAGAGCCATCCATTATAGGAACTTCTGGTGCGTTAATTTCAACTAGTATATTATCAATACCTTCTCCATAAAAAACTGCCATTAAGTGTTCAATTGTAGAAACTGTTACACCGTGAGAATTTTTTATTTTTGTACAAAGTATTGGTGAACTTACGTTTTTATAATTTGCTTCAACTATATTTTTAGTAAAATCAACATCTGTTCTTTTAAATTGTATTCCTGAGTTTGGCTCGGCAGGCTTTAGACAAAGGTTTACTTTTATACCATTGTGTAAACCTACTCCTTCAAATTCTATAGAATCTTTTATTGTTCTTTGTAAATTCATCTCTTTGTAATTGGTATACAAAAGGCTAAAAATGCTTGAAAGACAACTTATGTTACCAAAGAATACAGTAAGGTTTTATTTACGAATCCTAAAAAACTTAGCAAAAAAACCCATTTTTTCAATATTTTTACTACCTATCTCTGGTATAGCTTCTGTTTCCCAGCCGTCTTTTATAATTTTCAAAGCTCCTAAACAAGATGAGAAATTTTTTTCAAACTCTTCCATGTTTTTATCATCAGCTTTTCGAATTTGAGTTTCAAAAGAATTTGCCAGGTATTTTTCTATATTATTAAAATTTAAAGCTTCTCCGGCTAGCAATATGTTTTTTCCAAAAACTAGGCTAAGTCCGGAGATAGTTAATTGTTTTTTTAATAATTCAACGATTTCATCTAATCTAGCTTTAATCACATTTATAATTAGATTTCTGCTTATTTTTCTGAACTTTGAGTCAATAAAGTAAGTATTTTTTAAATAACTATTGCTATCAAAAAGTTTTTGATTATTTTCAAATGAAAAATCAATATCATTTCTTATATTTTTAGATTCATTTAAACTTAACGAGCAAACTTTGGATAAATCTTTTATTATATGGTTCATGCCAAAAGGGAAAGTTATAGAATGTATCAGCGCTAAATTACTAAAGACTCCAAGACTAATTTTTTCAAATCCTATGTCTATTAAAATAGATCCTGACTGAAATTCTTCATTATTTAAAGATTTAACTCCTAATGAAAATATGCGCGATACTAACCTCTCTATTTCTATATCACAATTAGTAAACACTTGATTAATATTTTTTAAATTATTTTTTGTAGTGGTGATAAATGTTATTTCGTGCGTTAATGAATCTGCGTAGACGCCGATAGGTTCTTCGATAAATTTTTTTCCATCTACCATATAGTTGTGATTAAAAATATGAATTATTGATTGATTTTTATCATTAAGAATTAATTGTTTTTTTGCTTCTTTTAATAAAAATTCAATATCTTCCTTATGAATTTTTGATCCATCAATTTTTTTGTGTTTTGAAAATTTTGTACAAAGAAAATCAGGCTGTTCGAGAATTACATTTATTCTTTTTAAAGATATTTTTGCCTCTTTCTCAGTTGTGCTTATACACTTTCTAACAGCGTTTGATGCTTTTGTAATATTTATAATTATATCATTGTGAATTCCCTCTGAAGGTGATGTGGAAGATGATAGTATTTCTGCGCTATTATCTTGTTTAACCCTAAAAATAAGACATTTTATATTATTGTTACCAAGTTCAATTATTCCTTTTGCTTCTTCAGAATTCATTATTCTACTATTATCTTACCCTCAACCCTTAAATCAATGATTTTATAATTTTCAAAATCTTTACGTTTTAATAATTCAATAGATTTTTTAATCGCTTCATCAATATTATTATATGGAAATTTTATAGTTTTATTATTTTTAAGTTGCAAATCCCACCTTCCTATTTGAAAATAAAAATAGTTTGTAACTTCTTTAATAGAAAAGTTATTTTCTTTTAATAAGTTTAAAAAGTTTATAAAATTATTTTCAGCTCCTTCTCCAAAAATACTTGGCAAATAATTAAAATCTATATTATTTTCAAAAAGTATTAAATTAGACGAACTGTCTAACAGATATTTTTTTTGATCTTTATATAAATATGCAACAGGTGTGGTTTCTAGTATTTTTACAATAATTGTATCTGGATACTTTTTTTTTACTTCAATTTTTTTTAAAAACCGAATTTTTTTTAAAGGCTTTTCTAGATCATCTCTTGTAATTGAAAAAATATTTTTATTGTATATATGATTTAATTTTTTACTAATTTCACTCTTTTCAATTATGGAATTATTTAAAATAATAATATTTTTAATTTGGAAAAATTTATTTTTACTATTTAGGACTTGGGTAAGTGTATTTGGATTAAAAGTGGAAAGAAATATGAGCGCTATAATTAATAAAAAAACTTTATAAATTTTTTTCATCTATTACAACTAGCATCCTTAGCCATCCAGTGAACTAGATTTTCAAATTTAATACCGCAATAATTTGCTATCTCTGGTACCAAAGATAATTTTGTCATTCCTGGTTGAGTGTTAGTTTCTAATAAATAAAATTTATTATTAAAAAACCTAAAATCAGATCTAGTAATGCCTTTACATCTTAAAGATTTGTGAGCTTTTTTTGCTAAAAAAAGCACTTCTTTATATTTTTCTTTAGAGATAGATGCGGGCATCAAGTGTTTAGTTTTAGCTTTTGATGAATACTTGGCCGTATAATCATAAAATTGTCTTTTTGGTACAAGTTCGATAGCCCCAAGAGCCTTATTACCCATTACCGCTACTTGAATTTCTTTGCCCGGAATATACTCCTCAATTAAAATTTTATCATAAACTTTTTTAAGCTTATTATAATTTTTTTTAAACTGCGCCTTGTTTTTACAAATATATACTCCTAAACTAGATCCTTCATTTACAGGTTTAATAACTATTGGATATTTAATTTTTTTCTTTTTAATATTTTCTAAATAATTTTTTTCTTCATTATTGTGCAATAAAAAATATTTAGGAACTTTTATTTTGTTTTTTTTAAATATAAGCCTAGATAACACTTTATCCATAGCCAGACTCGATGAAGAGACTCCAGAATGAGTATAAGGAATTTTTAATGCTTCTAATATACTTTGAATAAGACCATCTTCTCCATATCTTCCATGAAGCGCATTAAAAACTAATTTAGGCTTTAAGCTTTTTAACTTGTTAACAAAAGATCCTTTAGCATCTAATAATTTCACTTTGTATCCCTTTTTTTTTAATGCTTTGGAACAAGCCTTCCCGGTTAAAAAACTTATTTCTCTTTCACCCGACAAGCCTCCTAAAAGTACAACAACCAAATTTTTCAAAGCTTTTCTCCAATAATTTGAAGCTCTAATTCAAGCTCGACACCTGTCTTGTTTAAAACTTTATTTTTAACTTCATAAATTAAATTTTCTAAATCTTCGGATTTAGCATTACCTTTATTAACAAAAAAATTGCAGTGCTTATCTGAAATATAGGCATCACCCAGCTTCATTCCAGCGCATCCTGAATCTTTAATAAGCTTCCAAGCTTTATTATTTGCTGGATTTTTAAAGGTACTACCGCAAGTTTTAATTTGTGAGGGCTGGTCGTTTTTTTTTCTTTTTGTAAGAGTTTCTATTTTTTTTTGAATAATTGATTTATCACTTTTTTTTCCACGAAATGTCGCACTTATAAAAATTAAATCATCACTTAAATCATTTCCTCTATAAAAAAAATTTATATCTTTTGAATAAATTACTTTCATCTTGCCTTTTAAATCCATTACTTGGACTGAAATTAAAATTTTTGAAATATCTTCTTTGTAACACCCAGAATTCATTTTAATTCCACCTCCAATAGTGCCTGGTATACATGATAAAAACTCGAATCCAGTTAGAGAATGCTGAAAAGCAAAATTTGAAACGTTTTTATCTAAAGTAGAAGTGCCTGCGATTATTGTATTTTCGTTGAAGAGAGATAGATGTGAAAAAGATTTACCAAATTTAATTATTACTCCATTAAATCCTCCAGCTCTAATTAGAGTATTTGACCCAGCTCCTAAAACTTTTATCTGCTCATTAACTTTAATATTTTGTAAAAAAAAGGCTAGATCATTTAAGTTATTTGGTTTAAAAACTACTTTTCCTTGACCTCCTAAATTAAACCAAGAATACTTTGAAAGGTCTTCATTAAATAATATTTCTCCCGAAATTTCATTCTTTATTTCTTTAATTTGAGAAATTAAATTCATTTTAGCTCATCTCCAATTTCTCTTATCCAATTTGAAATACTACCCGCGCCCATACAAATAACCATTTCCTCATATAATAAATTTTTTTTAATATAGTTTTTAAGATCTTCTTTGTTTTTTATGTTTATTACCTGAGTCTTTGATTTTTTTGATATAAGTTCTGAAAATTTTTTTTGATTAAAATTATACTTCACTTTTTCACCAGCTGAATAAACTGGACAAAGTACAACTGTGTCACTTTTTCTAAATGATGAGGCAAATTCATTTTTAAGGAAACTAACTCTAGAATATCTATGAGGTTGAAAAACACAAATTATCTTTCTGTCCTTGTAAACCTCTCTCGCACTATTGAGTACTGCTTTTATTTCAGTGGGATGATGAGCGTAATCATCATAGAATTCTTTTTTATTAAGAGTAAATACTTTGGTAAATCGTCTTTGAATTCCTAAAAATTTTTTAAGAGCTTTTTTAATTTTATTTATTTTAATACCAAGATTTATTGCAATAGCAACTGAAGCTGTAACATTAGTAATGTTATGATCGCCAATTATATTTACTTTAATATTTTTTATTTTATATATTTTTTCTCCGGAAAATTTTACTTTTAAATCAAAGATAGAGTATTTAATTTTTCTTCTTATGTTAATTATTTGATAATCAGCGTTTTGGTTAAAACCATAAGTTAAAAAATTTTTAGATTTACATTTTGATAAAATAGTCTTTGAATTTTTATCATCAATGCAAATTAGTGATTTTCCAAATGAGGGTGTTTTATCTATAAAGGTGCAAAAACTTTTTTTTAATTTCTCAAAACTTCCATAGAAATCCAAATGTTCTTTATCAACATTTGTTACAATAGAGTAAGTGACTGGTAATTTTAGAAAACTACCATCTGACTCGTCAGATTCTATAACTGCCCACTCACCCTTTCCAAGTTGAGCATTATTTTTTAGTGAATTTATTACTCCTCCGTTAATAACTGTAGGATCTAAACCAGATTCAACTAGGATATTTGCTATTAATGAAGTTGTTGTTGTTTTGCCATGTGAACCTGTCACAACAATATTTTTTTTTAAAGCCACGATATTTGCAAGCATATCGCCGCGCTTAAAAATAGGTAACTTTTTATATTTTGCACACTTTAATTCGTTGTTATTTTTTTTAATTGCTGATGAAACTACAACCAGAGTAGCTTTCCTTAAATTTTTTTTATTGTGGCCAAAATAAACTTTTATACCTAACTTGCTTAACCTTTCAGTATTTTTGTTTTTATTTAGATCGCTACCTTGAATTGTAAAGCCCAAATTTTTCATGATTTGAGCTAAACCACTCATCCCAATTCCTCCTATTCCAATAAAGTGAATTATTTCATTGCTTGCAATATTAATTTTCATATTCAAATAATTTCCTTAATTTTATCTTCTATTTCTGAATAAACATTGTTTTTGTATTTTTCTTTCATTTTTTCTCGAATATTTTTTAATTTATTTTTATCCTTTACATTTTCTATAATTAAATTAAACAAATTTTTTGTATTGAAATTATGTTGCTCTAAAACCCAACAACAGCCTTCTTTTTCATAGTATTTTGCATTTAAATATTGATGATCATCTATCGAATTAGGTAACGGAATAGCTATAAAAGGAGTATTTGTATATGCTAATTCAGCTGTAGCTGAAGCTCCGCACCTAGTTATTGCCATATCAGAAGATAAAATTAAATCTAAAATATTTTTATCAAATTCAAAGACGTAGTTCTTAATATTATTTTTATCATAGTATTCTTTAATTGAATTTTTTTGCTCTGGAGTACATTGTTGAATTATTTTAATTTCATATCCTTCATCTTTTAATAACTTAATTGCTGAAGGAATAACTTCGCCAAATATTTTAGCCCCTTGACTACCGCCAAGAACTAAAATCGAAAAATTTTCATTATTATATTGTTTTTCTGAAATTTTATAATTTATTATATTTTTATTTATAATTGGACCAACTTCATGAATTTTTTTTTTATATTTTTCTGGAAAATATTTTATTATATTTTTAGATAAAAAAATTTTTTTAGAAAACCAAGCTAAATATCTATTCGCACGTCCTAATACCATATTATTTTCATAAATAACAAGAGGTAAGTTCAAAAACTTAGAAACAAAACAAATAGGAAAAGATACATAGCCACCTAATCCAAAAATTAAGTCTGGTTTTTCTTTCTTTAAAAATAGAAATGATTTTAATAGTGAATATAAAATTATTAATGAAGAAACTATTTTTTTTAAAAAATTTTTATTTGTTGTTGTTGAAGTTTTTAATATGTAATATTTAAATTCTGAATGATTTTTAATAAAATTTTCTCCTCTCTTATCTGTTACAAGCAAAACTTCATATCCCTTTTGATAAAAATGTTTCATTAGATTTATAGCAGGGAATATATGCCCACCTGTACCTCCCGCGGAAAAAATTATTTTATTTTTCATTCTATCTTTTAAAATCTTTTCTACTAAAATTTAATATTATTCCAGCTATTATTGAGCTTCCTACTAAAGAAGAACCACCATAGCTTAAAAAAGGTAGGGTCATCCCTGTTGTAGGTAATAATCTAGTATTAACTCCTAAATGAATAAAAGTTTGAATAATTAAAAGTGAAATTAAACCTACTAAAGCTAGTTTTAAAAATTCATCTTGCTCATTAAAAACTTTGCTTATTACTTTATATCCAATAAATAAAAATAAAATTACAACAAATAAAACAAATATTGCGCCAAACTCTTCGGAAATTACTGCAATTATATAATCTGTATGAGCCTCGGGAACTTTATCTTTTAAAATACCCTCTCCCATCCCTTGTCCTGTAAGACCGCCCTGTTTTATAGCCTCCAGTGCTTTTTGTGACTGAAAATTATCTCCTGATTTAGGATCTAAAAAAGTATTAATTCTGAATAAAATATAGCCAAACTTCTCTGGTAAAAAAAATATTAATAATGAAAAAATAGTTATGAAAATCAAACCTAATAATAATAAAACTACCATATTAAAACCTGATACAAAAATCATTGTAAGCCATGAAGAGACTATTAATAAAGTTTGCCCAAGATCTGGCTGATTAATTAAAATTATAACAATAGGCAACAAAATTAAAAAGGAATTTAAATATCTTCTAAAAATATTATTTTTTTCATTTAGAACTATTGTTCTGGCAATAAAAACTATAAATAATGGTTTTACTAATTCAATAGGTTGAAATCTAAACGGCAAAAACGGTAACTCAATCCACCTTCTTGATCCTTTTACCTCGATTCCTATTAAAAGAGTTAAAAAAAGAAGCACTATTGAAATAAAAAAAAGGTACACAAAAAATTTTACTAATTTATCTCTTTCTTGAATTGATATTGTAATAAGTAAAAATAATGAAATAGAAACAAAAATTAAGTGTTTAATGAAAAAAAAATATGTTTGCTTGTTCATTTTTTCAGACATTATTGATGTAGTAGACGAGAAAGAAAAAAAGAGTCCTAAAAGCAAAAGAAAAATAAAAAGAAATAATATTTGCTTATCTACATTTCTCCACCATTTCGCAATCCTTCCTGTATTTTCTCTACTAAAACTAAACATCTAATTTTCTTTTAAATTTATCTGTAATTAATTTTTTAAAATAAATACCTCTTTTTTCAAAATTACTGAATTGATCAAAAGACGCCGCTGCAGGACTTAATAATATAGTTTTTCTCAAATTTTTTTTAAATTTTAAATCTTTATTGATGGTGTTTATTGCATTTTTAATATTTTTTGAAATAGCATATGGGATGTTATTTTTAATTTGTTTTTTAAAAAAAATTGTATTTTTGCCAATAATATATGACTTTATAATTCTTTTTTTGATATTTTTTAAATTAAATTTGTCCTGATATTTAGGTAAGCCACCAACTATCCAATAAATATTTTTATAATTTGTCAAAGACTGTAAAGATGCATCAAAACTTGTAGCTTTTGAATCATTTATGCATAATAATTTTTTGTTTTCAAATACAACTTCTTGACGGTGTGAAAGTCCTTTAAAATTTTTTAAAGCTTTAATTATAATACTATCTTTAATTTTTAAATTTTTTGTAATCTTGTATGCAAAAGCTAAATTCTCAATATTACCCTTGCTTAGAAAATAATTATTATTTATTTTTTTAAGTAAAGATTTGCAATTAGAACTATTAATAAGAATTAATTTTGATTTTATTTTCCTTTTTTTAAATATATTAATAATATTTTTTGAGTATTTATTTGTTGCGTTAATGTAGGAGTAGTCTGAATTTAATTGTGCAAAAAATATTTTTGATTTTGTTCTTGTATAATTTTTTATATTTTTATGTCTCTCTAAATGATCTGGAGAAATGTTTAATATCGCCGCATGTTTTGATCTAAATAATTTAGAATATTGCAGTTGATAAGAAGATGCTTCTAAAATAAATATATGTTTCTTTTTAAGTCTGACAAAAGATAGAATGGGATTACCTATATTCCCTACAGTTTTTACATTATATTTTGCAGTTTTTAGAATTTTTTCTATTATTTTACATGTGGTAGATTTGCCATTGGTTCCTGTAATTGAAATAATTAATGCTTCTTTATTAATTTCAAAAAATAAATCTAAATCGGTAATTATTTTCTTAGAATTTTTGTTTAAATAATTTTTTATTTTACATTTACTAATATCAATTCCTGGACTTATAAATATAATATCTATGGCATCTTTATTTAACCAAAATTTATTTACTGTGTGGCCAGCTCTCTTTATTTTCTTTCTTATTTTTTTATTGTCATCCCAGCAAAAAACATTTGGTTTTAAATTCTTAAAAGTTTTTGCTACAGAAAATCCTGTTTTACCCATGCCATAAATTGCAATTTTTTTATCTTGATATTTTTTTAAAACAACCATTAATTATCTTAATTTTAATGTTGCTAAACCTATTAATGCTAAAATTATTGATATAATCCAAAATCTAATAACAACAGTTGATTCGGCCCAACCCTTTTTTTCAAAATGGTGATGTAAGGGTGCCATCATAAAAACTCTTTTTCCTGTAAGTTTAAATGATATCACCTGAATAATGACAGAGACTGTTTCGAGGACAAACAAACCTCCTATTATACCCAAAACAATTTCATGTTTTGATATAATGCTAACAGCACCTAACGAGCCTCCCAAAGATAGCGAACCTGTATCTCCCATAAAAATTTTAGCTGGTGGTGCGTTAAACCATAAAAAACCTAAACATGCTCCCACTATTGAGCCACAAAATATAGATGTCTCTCCAATGTTAGCTATATAAGGTATTTGGAGATATTCAGAAAAAACTGTATTTCCGACAACGTAGCAAATTAAAGTAAAAGAAAGTGCTACTAGCATTACGGGCACTGTAGCTAATCCGTCTAATCCATCAGTTAAATTAACTGCATTTGAAGATCCAACAATTATAAAAATTGCAAAAGGTATAAAAAATAATCCTAGATGAAGTGTTAAATTTTTAAAAAAAGGAAAGTAAAGATTTTGAAGATGTTCGTTGTTTCCAAATTTTAATAATAAAACGACCGCAATAATAGAAAGTAAAATTTGAAAAACTATTTTCATGCCCGAAGATATTCCTCTTGAATTGCTTCGTTTTATTTTTAAATAATCATCTACAAAACCAAGTAATCCAAAACTTGTAGCGACTAAGAGCAATACCCAAATATAAGGATTGCTAAGATCAGCCCATAATAAAGTTCCAAAAAGAATTCCAACTAAAATTAGCAAACCTCCCATCGTCGGTGTGCCTACTTTTTTAACTATATGATCTATTGGCCCATCTTCTCTTATCGGTCCAGTAATTTTGTGTGATTGAATAAATCTTATAAATGGCCCACCAACTAGAAAAACTATTACCATTGAAGACATTAGCGAGAGACCTGTTCTAAAAGTTAAATAACGAAATACGTTTAACGCAGAAAACTGATCTACCAAAGAAATTAAAAAATTATAAAGCACTTATTTGTTCCTTTTTAATATTTTTTGAAAATTGATTTAATCCCGTAGCATTTGACCCTTTTATCATAAGTAAATCATTATTGTTGATAATTTTTCCAAGATGGTTATATGCTTCACTAAAATTACCAAATATTATTCCTTTTTTATTTTTTGAAAGATGATTAAATGTCTCTTTTATATGATTTCCATAAACAAAAACTTTATCAACATCACTATTATTAATTACATTTGATAATTTCCTATGAAATTTTTTTGATTTTTTACCTAACTCTAACATATCACCTAAAAAAATTATTTTTTTTGATTTATTACTTCTTTTATATAAACTCATATTTTTAATGGCTGAATACATAGATAATGGATTTGCATTATAACTTTCATCGATAAATTTAAATTTTTTATTAAATTTTTTTACTAATCTTACATCTCCTCTACCGCTAGGGACATTAAAACCAACAAATTTCTTTTCCATTTTACTTAAATTTAAATTGAGTATATGCATCACAGCAATACATGCCAAAATATTTTGAATAAAATTATTAGCAATATATTTTGTATTAAAATGATAAACTTTATTATTTACTACAACTTTTAATATATAATTACTTTTAATTTTTATAACTTTTTCTAAAAAAATATCTGCCTTTTTTTTAAAACTAAATGAAATAACATTAATTTTATTTTTTGCTGCTTTATTTTTAAAAAAATTAAAAAAACTATCATCTTTGTTTAAAATAATATTTCCATTTTCTTCAATGTTATCAATTATTTCTGCTTTTGCTTTTGCTATATCTTTTAAAGAATTAAAATTTTTAAAGTGGGCTCCAGAAATATTAGTAATAACAGCAATTTCAGGCTTTACAATTTTTGATAAATTATATATTTCACCTTTTTTATCCATCCCAATTTCAAATACTCCATATTTTGTAGCTTTTTTTAGATTTGAAATACTAAGAGGTACTCCAAATTTATTATTATATGAGTGTGGAGAAAAGTAAACTTCTCCATAGTTTTTAAGAGCAAAACTTACAAGATTTTTTAAGGTTGTTTTTCCCACGCTTCCGGTAATTCCTATAATTTTAGCAGAAGTATTATTTCTAGTTATTTTTGCTAGATTGTTTAAAGACGAAAAAACATTTTTCACTCTTATAACTTTATTATTCGAAATCTTTTTAATTTTTTTACTTACCACGCATTTAGTTGCTCCTTTTTTAAGTGCTTGTTTGACAAATTTATGACCATCAACTTTTTTTCCCCGTATTGCAAAAAATAAATTATTTTTTTTTATATTTTTTGAATTTATAGATACCCCGTTATATTTTACATTTTCAAAATCATTAAAAGTTTTCCTTGCAATAAAGTTTGATAAAAAAAAATTTTTAGAAGAAAAATTTCTTTTCTTTATTATCTCTCGTATAATTTTTTTATCAGAAAAATTAATAACTTTGTTACCATAGTCTTGCGTGCTCTCGTGACCTTTGCCAGCAATTAAAAGTACTTGATTGGGAAGCAATTCTTTAATAGCAGTCTTTATTGCTATTTTTCTGTTTCCAATTTCTACAGCTATTTTTTTACAACCTTTTATAATTGAACTTCTGATTTTTTTAGGATTTTCATTTCTTGGGTTATCATCGGTAATAAAAACTTTTTTACAATATTTTTTTGCAATTCTACCCATACTAAAACGTTTTTTTTTATCTCTTTCGCCTCCACAACCAAAAACTATTACTATGTCTCTTTTAAATTGCTTTTTAATCTCAATTAAACTTTGTTCTAGAGCATCTGGAGTATGCGCAAAGTCCAAAATAATTTTAGAATTATTATATAAATTTGCCACACATTCGAGTCTACCTGGTATAGGCTTGATATTATTTATTTTGCTTAAAATTTTTTTTATACTTAGTCCGCAGTTATTTGCGGCAAGAACAGCCATTAATAAATTTTTAACCTGAAAGAAACCAATAAGAGGAACATCTAATAAAACACTTTTTGAATTTATTAAAAGTTTTACAATTTGTTTATTGTCTTCATATTTATTATTCAATATTTTGATATCACCAGATAATGCTCCTATAGTAAGTATTTTTAATTTTTTATTATTTGCAATTTTTTTAATTTTTTTAAACTCTTTATTTTCCTGATCCGTTATAATTTTTGATTTTTTCTTAAGTAAATTTTTAAATAAATACATTTTTGAATTAAAATAGGATTTCATATTTTTGTGGTAATCGAGATGATCGTGACTTAAGTTTGTAAATATTCCAGTTTTTATATTTAAATTATTTAATCTTTTTTGTTTTAATCCGTGACTTGAAGCTTCTATAATCACATTATTTACTTTCTTTTTCGCTAAAATATTTAAATTTTTATTTAAGTTCAAAGAATCTAATGAAGTTAGTGCTGTTTTTTTACTAAAGTTTTTTGAAAATATACCTAAAGTTCCTATTGAAGCAGCTGAAATTCCATTGGCTGTTAATATTTGATAAAAAAAATATGCCACTGATGATTTTCCATTTGTTCCTGTCACAGCAATTATATTAGATGGTTTTTTTTTATAATAATTTGAACAAGCCTCGGCTAAACTGGCCCTCACATCTTTAACTAAAACAACTGGTATGTTTAAATGTTTATATTTTATTTTTTTGTCAACTATAACTGCTGACGAACCCTTTAATACCGCTTCATCAATAAATCGTATACCTGAAGTTTGAGTTCCATTTATAGCAAAAAAAATATCTCCTTTTTTTACTAATCTACTATCAAAAGAAATACCCTTTACTTGTATTCTCTGAAAATTTTTTTGTTTTAATTTAAATAGTTGACCTAAAAGCATTTAAAAATTGCTAGAAGCTTCTAGGTTATTTATGGCTAAAATTGGACCAATTTTTTCTATAATTTTGCCTGTAATAACTACTGTATTCCATCCTGACGTATTGCGTGTTTCTCCTTTGTATTTATATCCATTGGGAAATTTTTCGGATGGGGGAAATTCATATACATAATTTGGAGCTGGTTTAGGCTCATCTAACATAACTAGTAATACATATTTAGGTCTGCTCGCAGGAAAAAGCGAAACAAATGTATTCAGTTTTGCTTTAGAATTATATTTTAATGCTGTTCCAGTTTTGCCAGCTACTTCATAACCTTCAATATCAGCAAAATTTGCAGTTCCTTCATCTAGACTTACAACTTTTCTTAACATTAAGTTGATTGCATTACTTGTTTTTTCTGAAATTATTTGTTCTCGTTTTTCCAGAGATATAATATTTTCTTTTAAAATAGATGGTTGAATTTTATAACCACCGTTACCTAAAATGGCGTAAGCTTTAGCTAATTGCAGTGGGGTTGTTGTAATGCCGTGTCCATAAGATGTTGTAGCAAGTTTACATTTACCCCATTTAAATAAATGTGGTGTCCCAACCTCCTCTAAATCAAAATTAATTGTGCTAAGAAGTTCAAGAGAATTTAAAAAATTTTTGTATTTTTCTATACCAAGTTTTTGGGCAATACGGACTGCACCAATATTTGAAGATCTAATTAAAATTTGTTCGGTATTTAAGTTTTGAGGTAATTTATCATGTTCTCTAATTGTATATTTGTCACATTTTATTTTATCTTCTAAATTTTTAAATAAAGTATTGGTATTTATAACTTTATTTTCTAGTCCAGCCGCTATTGTAAATGTTTTAAAAACTGAACCTAATTCATATACACCTAACGTAATTTTATTTGTGTATATATCTTCATTAATTAAGGCTCGTTTATTTAAATCATAATCTGGCAGGGAAATTAAAGATAATATTTCACCATTTTCTACATCCATTAATATTGAAGCACTGCCAATATTTTGAAATTCTGTTTTTGCTTTTAATAATTCCTGTCTAATTAAATGCTGCAAATTTGAATCTAAAGTCAATTTTAGAGGTTCATCAATTTTTCTTTTATTATTTAAGCTAATATCAAAAAATTTTTCTATACCTGAAATACCTTCATTCACATCATTGGTTTGACCCAAAATATGACTAAAAAGACTTTTTTGAGGGTAAATTCTATAGGCTTTTGATTCAAAAACTAATGCTTTGCTACCAATTAACCAAAATTGATCTTTTTCCTTTGGTGTTAATCTTTTTCCTATCCAAAAAAAATCATCATTATTCAACCTGCTCTCAATTTTTCCTAAATTTAATTCTGGAAATAAAAGTCTTAATTTTATTAATAAACTTTTTTTATCTTTTTCCTTTAATAATTTTGGTCTGACTCCAACATCATAAAGATTAACATTTGTGGCTAAAACTGACCCATTTCTGTCGATAATATCTCTCCTTTCTTTTATAAGATCTTCTTGAACGTTTTTTTCGTAAAAGTTCTTTTCTGCTGATAAAGATAAATAAATAATTTTAATACTAAAAATAAGTATTAAGCTAAAAAAAATAAAAGATAAAAAAGTGATTCTATTTAAAGAAATTTTAATAGTATTAGAATTTTTATTATAAGAAAAAATTTCTGATTCATCGTAATCTTTAAAATAAAAACCTTTTTTTTTCATTAAAAATTATCTTCCAGGTATGATTGGCATACCTAAAAAAACTTTAACTACTTGAACAGCGGCCCATCTTTGGACTCTTTCTGTAGCAATTGTTTTCTGTGGAGATGAATAAAGATTTTTTAATTCTGTCTTTGTTACTTCTATTTTTTTTGCTACTTGTGTTTTTACTTCAGCTGGTATTGTCTCGGGTTTAGAATAAAGCTCTTGTAACTTCTTTAATTCCGTCTTTTTTTCTTCAATTTTTTTTGCAATTTTTTTAGTCACTTTTTTTGTTATTGTTTTATTTTCTACATTAGATTCTTTAAAGATTTCACCTGTTTTTTCTTCATCTAACAACTTGATCTGAAATTTTTTATATGAGTCTAAACTAATATCTAAATATTTTTGAGCTAGTAATGATATATTTTCTGGAGACGTTATTACTTCATTATCTAGGTTTGCCTGATGTAAGTTAAACCTAGTTTCTTTATTATATGCTTTTAATTCATTTATTTCTTTTTCTAAATTTCTGGTTTCATTTTTTATAATTGAAACAAAAAGTAAGCCACAAACAAACAAAATACACATTGAAGTATATTTTTTTATAGAAACAGATGGCTTTTCTTTAGATACAGTGTTTATCCATCTGTATTGATCTACTTTTCCAGATTCCTTTATTAATTCTGAATTATTATTTGGAAGAGATTTAATCCATTTATCTTTATTTATCATAATCTACTTCCTTCTAATTCAAAATAATTTATAAACTTTTCTTTAAATTCTGCTGGGTAAAAAAAAGAATCATTATTTCTTATTCCATATCTGAGTTTTGCAGATCTGGAGCGAATATTTTTTTTTATTTCATTTGTATCTGGGGTTAAGGGTTTTTTTGAAACTAATTTAAACAAGCTTGGTTTTTTTTCTTTTATGGGTAAATATCTCGATGGATTTCTTTTTAAATTTGAATAAAGGTTAAGAAAACTTTTTACAATTTTATCTTCTAAAGAGTGAAAACTTACAACAATTAATATACCACCTTCTTTTAAAATTTTAGTTGCCTTAATTAATCCAAATACAAGCTCTGTTAATTCACGATTAACAAATATTCTAATGGCTTGAAAAGTTTTTGTAGCTGGGTTTTTTTTATAGTTCTTGTAATTTCTCTTAGCCTCACTAATTATACTGGCAAGTTCTTGTGAAGTTTTTATTGGTTTTTTGCTTCTATATTCGTCTATTTTATTTGCGATTAATTTTCCATCCTTTTCATCACCTAAAATTTTAATAACTTTAGTTAAATATTCTTTATCTAACGTGTTTACAACATCATAAGCTGAATATTCATTTAATCCCATTTCCATATTTAAAAAGTTTTCAGAATTAAAAGAAAATCCTCTGTCTTTATCATCAAGTTGTAAAGATGAAATACCTAAATCAAATATTATTGCGCGTGGACTTAATCCTTTTTCAACAATCTTATCTATATTGCTAAATTTTTCTTTATAAAAACTAAATCTATTAGGAAATTCATTTTTTAATATTTTTGCATCATTCTGAGTTAGTTTGTCTCTATCAATTGCAAGAACTTTAGTTTTTGGATAATTTAGTATTGCTTTGGAATATCCTCCTCCCCCAAAAGTGCAATCAATAAACGTGCCACCATGTTGAGGGGATATAAT
>CEUZ01089269.1_pt1 | contig 19057 bp, 20 predicted proteins | sample 361511 | NCBI WGS metagenome assembly CEUZ01 (sample SAMEA2622822, study PRJEB7988) | marine metagenome | biome: marine biome (ENVO:00000447); feature: surface water layer (ENVO:00002042); material: "saline water (ENVO:00002010), including plankton (ENVO:xxxxxxxx)" | depth 5 m
TGGTATTAGTGGGGGTGTGGACAGTTCTGTTACGGCACTCCGCCTTCAACAGGAAGGCTATGATGTTGAATGTGTATTTATGAAAAATTGGGATGGGGAAGATGATAACTGCACCGCAGAAGAAGATTATAAAGATGCCCTAGCAGTCTGCGATCACTTGGGTTTACCTTTAAGGAGTGTTAATTTTGCCCAAAACTATTGGGATAATGTGTTTCAATATTTCATAGATGAATATGCAGCGGGGCGCACACCAAACCCTGATGTTCTATGCAACCGCGAAGTCAAATTTAAAACCTTCCTGGACTATGCAATGGAGTTGGGTGCCGTAAAAATCGCCACCGGTCATTATGCACAAATCCATGAAACTGATGGCTCTTTTCAATTGCTAAAGGGATTGGATCCAAATAAAGATCAAAGTTATTTTCTTTATCTATTGGGGCAAGACGCCCTTTCAAAAAGTATGTTTCCGGTTGGCGAGATGGAAAAAACGCATGTTCGTAAACTGGCTGAATCATCGGGACTAATCAATCATGCGAAAAAAGACAGTACGGGCCTATGCTTTATCGGCGAACAAAAATTTTTCAAAGATTTCCTCAAAAAATATATACCTTCCCAACCGGGACATATCCAAACGGTAGACGGCGCACCTTGCGGAGAGCATGATGGCCTTATGTATTATACCATGGGTCAACGGAAGGGGTTGGGTATCGGCGGTGGCCATGGCGATAAAGAAGCCCCATGGTTCGTTGCCGATAAAGATTTAAACAATAATATTTTATTCGTTGCCCAAGGTCATAATCACCCTGCTTTATACCATAAATATTTAGTGGCCAATCAAGTCCATTGGATTGGCGGTTCTCCACCGGCATCTTTAGATGGTATTGCCGCAAAGATACGATATCGACAAGCAGATCAGCCTTGCACCATTACTGATTTATCCTCAGATCAGATTCATGTGAAATTTGAACATAAACAATTTGCTGTTACCCCGGGGCAATCCATTGTGTTTTATGCCGGTGATCAATGCCTGGGTGGAGCTATAATTGAAAATCGAAATTAGTTAAAAATTCATTGGAACTAATACGCCCTTTTATTTGTATTTTACTTATACTTATGAAGACCATCATTAAAGGAATTGGGGCGCTCACCATCCTTTCTGCTATCGCAGTGGGGCAATTGCGGTCTGCCCTCCCAAATCAATCATTGCCTGTGAATACACGGGGATTATCCCACGCAATAGGTGTCTCTCTCTTTGATCCCAGCCGGATTAGCATGAATCATAGTTTTAATCTCAGTATGGCAAATTTTGCAGGACAATCCCTGACCATGGGTGCCTATACAAATCATATGAATTATATGATTAAAGATAATTTGAGATTATCGACTCAATTCAGCCTGGCATCCCCCATGGGCGGCATGAATCCCTATGCTCAAAATGGTTTGGGTGGTTCTCAATTTTATTATGGCGCCAGCTTGGATTATCAACCAACCGAAAATTTATTCTTGAAATTTTCCATGAATAATTATCCACAATATGGTCAATCACGGCCATATTCTCGATTATATCATTCCCGATAGTGGCCAAGTCAAAGCGTCGCAAATCATCTAAACTTTTTTCGACACCTCGTAAAAAATCACGAAGCAAAATAGTACAACGCATAGGTTTAATCAATGCGGGGATTGCAGTCATGTCCTTATTATTGGTTGCATTCATATTTTCATTTTCAGGACGACAAACCCAAATGGGTGTGCCCATAGAAGTGAAATTCCCTTCCATGCCGGATACACCAAAATTGGCCACAGAAATTTATGATGCCAATCCCATGATGGATGTTGAAATTGAAATTTTAAACGGGTGTGGCGAACCGGGGTTGGCAGCTAAATTTTCTACCTTACTCAGACAGAATCGGGTGGATGTGGTGCGATCCGAAAATGCGGATCATTTTGAATATGATAAGACCATATTAATCCAACGCAGTGAAAATGTTTCTGGCATGAAGCATGTGGCTGATGCCTTAGGATTTAGCGTTGACAATCCTGGACAGGTCATTACATCTGTTGACCCAAATCTGGATGTGGATCTTACATTGATAATCGGTAAAGATTTTCGATCTATATCTTCGATTCAATCTTATTTAAGTAACTGATCTACCCCATTGACGAATCCCACTTCTCATCCTGCTGACACCCCTGGTGATCTGGCAGCGGAAATTGCCCAATTTGCATTAGATAAAAAAGCGGACCATGTGTTAAGCATTGATGTCAAGAAACTCACCAGTATTACTGACCAATTTGTAATTTGCTCTGCTGATACAAATATACAAGTAAAAGCGATTGCAGATGGCATACGAAAAAATACGGTCCATAAACCCACCCGAATAGAGGGTTATGAACAACTGAACTGGGTCCTTTTAGATTATATTGATATTATTGTCCATATCTTTAAAACCACTGAACGAAATTATTATAATTTAGAAAAACTTTGGGCTGATGCTCCAAAAACAGAGTACAATGATGACCATTTTACCTCAGCTAATCCAAGCACTAACTGAGACCATACAATCTCTCGGATACCCCGAAAAAGAGATTAAACTTTCGCCACCCAATAACCCTGTATTTGGGGATCTTTCAACCAATTTGCCCCTGACTTTAACAAAGGATTTAATACTAGATCCAATGGCGATTGCCGAAACAATTAAAGATGAGTTGAATCTTTCTGATGTCAATATTGATGCCATTACCGTTACACCACCCGGATTTCTGAATTTTAAAATTGGCAATACTTATTATCACCAAGTATTGTCTGAAATTCTCGAAAATGAACAGTACGGCAGGGGAAAATCCGGCGAAGGACTCATTGCCAATGTGGAATTTGTTAGCGCAAACCCCACTGGTCCGCTTACTGTTGGGCATGGTCGGAATGCTGTATTGGGTGATACGGTTGCCAATATTTTAGAATGGAATGGCTATGACGTCACCCGTGAATATTATTTTAATGATGCGGGTCGTCAAATGCGCATTTTAGGCCAATCGGTTGAAGCGCGATATTTTGAAATTTTGGGTAAAGATTATTTCTTCCCTGAAGACGGTTATGAAGGGAACTATATTAAATCAATCGCCCAAACTGTTTTGGATGAATTTGGTGATGATCTCAAGCCGGCAGATGAACAGTTTAAAACTCAGGCTGAAAAGGCCATTTTTGCCGATATAGAAAAAAGCTTATTTAAATTGGGTATCCATTTTGATCAATTCACCAATGAAAAAACATTCTATGAAAATGGCGAAATTGATCGATTCCTCAAGGAATTAAAAGCAAAAGATCTAATATATGAAAAAGATGGTGCCACCTGGTTTCGTGCCACCGCCTTGGGTAAAGAACAGGATCGGGTGTATATTAAAGGGACAGGCGAACCCACCTATCGTGTACCGGATACAGCCTATCACAGGGATAAAATAAATCGCAATTTTGACCTCATCATTGATGTATTCGGGGCTGATCATGCCGATACTTACCCGGATATACTCCTGGCCTTAGATGCATTAGGAATGAAAACTGAACATATACACGTTTTGCTCTATCAGTTTGTTACCCTTTTGCGCGGAGGTGAAAAAGTAAAGATGTCCACTCGTAAAGCCAATTTTGTCACCATGGATGAATTGGTAGAAGAAGTGGGCGCAGATGTGGTACGATACTTTTTTATCATGCGAAGTATGAATTCCCATTTGAATTTTGATTTGGATTTGGCCACGGATCAATCGGAAAAAAATCCGGTTTATTATTTACAATATGCCCATGCCAGAATCTGCAATATTATTAAGCATGGTGAATCCATGGGGATCAGTTCAGATAAAGAAGCATATGATGTATCTCTCCTTGTTCACACTTCTGAAATCAAACTATTAAAGCGGTTGGAACAATTCCCTTCTAATGTGGAAAATGCGCTGGATTCGCTTGAACCCCAAACCATAGCAAATTATTTGCATGATACAGCTAATCAGTTCCATAAATTTTATTCAGAATGCCGCGTAATTACAGAAGATTTACCCCTTTCTTTGGCAAGACTTGCACTGGTTAAAGGGACCCGAACCGTTCTAAGTAATGGATTATCCTTACTTGGCCTTACTGCACCAGAACGGATGTAAATGAACGGATTTATCAACACTGAAATTCAATTTTTGGTCTTATGCCTTTCTACCATGTTTACATTGGTTAATCCATTGGGTATAACCCCTATTTTTGTCGTTATGACCGAACGATTCTCCAAAACTGATCGTGTTCAGATTGCTAAAAAGGGCATTATCACAGGGACGATTACCTTAGTGGTCTTCACTTTTTTAGGATCCATTATTTTTAATTTATATGGTATTACAATCGAGGCCTTTCAAATCATGGGGGGCATATTATTTTTTCGTAGCGGACATAGAATGCTCGAAGCACAAGTGGGACGCTCTCGCTCAACCGAATCAGAGAGAGAAGAAATTAAAGATGCAGATGAGATCGCCATTAGCCCGATTGGTGTCCCTTTAATCACAGGACCTGGTGCCATTACCGGCGTGATGCTTTTATCCGGACAGACGCCATCCAATTATAGTATTGGCACTTTACTTATTGCTGTATTAATAACCATGACGGTATTTTATTATATTCTGAGAGCCGGAGATGGGCTGGGAAAACGAATCGGTGTCACTGGCATGCGCGTCATTCAGCGCATTATGGGATTAATCCTTATGGTGATTGCAGTCCAGTTCGTGATTAATGGTATTAAAACAATTATTAATAGATTATAGCGGGGCTGACTGCCGCCTGTCTACGTAAATGCTATAACAGGCATGAAACAAACTTTCTTCTTTAGAATAATAAGTGGAGGCGGGGAGAATCGAACTCCCGTCCGAAATAGAATCCCGGTAAACATCTACATGTGTAGTCATACAGATTTGGCTTACCCAAAGCTGCCCTGATGACACAGCCACTTTAGGCAAAGTCTGTTAAAGTCTTATTCCGATATCACAGACAACAATCGAAACCAGCCTATGAAATTGACGCCCTTAGATCTGGCCATAGGCGCACCAAATCCAGGACGGGCCAGCTTAATTAAGCAGCGGCCATGTAGCCGTAATCGGCATTTATGGTTTTTCCAGTTGATTAACGAGAGACTGGACCTCGACATGCCATCTACCACGATGCATATCCCGTCGAAACCGATCGCCCCCAATTTTCAATAAACTTTTTGGAATCTACACCCAAAAAAAGGAAATGCCGCAGAATCTTCAATTATTTTGAAAATCCTGCGGCTTATTTCCGAAAAATAAGGCTCTGAACGCCAACCCAGAGCCCTATCACTTTTTCACTTGCCAACCTCTTCAAATTGAATTCTTAAAGAATCCTGCCAAAAGAGGCGGTGCTAATATAAAGGCATTAAAAAATTGAACGCAATAGAGAAGTGATGAAATTTTATAATAAATTTTCTGCAAAACCTAAAGTTTTACTTTAGGTAAGGCATTTTAATCGGCTCCTCTTAAATAATTATCCTAATTTTTCATTAAAATTTAGCCCGTGCTGCTCAGTTGGTAAAGCTCGTGGCTCTTCATCACTTGGTCGGGGGTTCGAATCCTCCCGCAGGCATAAATACGAAAATCTAACCCTAGAATCGTAAAGTATAATTTAGTTTCAATGAACTGATTCGTGATGCGGTGACCAAATCAAAATCAAAAATCTTTTCACCTTCGCTAATCCAGTTATGTGTATATACGAGATAAAAGTCACTCCCAGGTTGAATAGTATGTTGGAATTTTGCAAATAACCCCAATGCTTCAGATACATTATCATATTGAACATTACTAAAAATTGCTGTTCTGGGTGTGGGATAAAGTCCAAGTTCAACATGATATAATTCTGTGCGAAAACTGGTGCCATTTATTGACACATGGTTTTTTTCATATTCTGTTTGAACATTAAACCCCGAAAAGGGTTTGATGGATAACTGCGTTTTAAATGTTTGTTTATTCCCACTCCAAAAGTCCCCTGTTTGGTATTGAAACTCTGTTGAAACCATGCGTCGCTCTGACGTTTCGATTTTGAATTGCCATTCATCACTTCTATACTCTTTCACTGGAATAGTAATATCCCTGTAAATGGTGAAAGGCCTATCCAAATATTCTACTAGGTTTACCAATTTAATTCCAATTTCATCTTGACTCTCAAATCGAACATTAAAGGGCGTGATCGTTGTTTCTTTCTTTAGCATTTTATCATTGAAATCTGCCATATATTCATATCCAATACCGAATTCTATCTGTCGGATAAATTCATATCGTTTTGGCCGGGGATGGTAACTGAAACTAGGCTGTAATCGTTTAAATCCATTTCGACGGCTGAATCCCACTGCAGGACTATACATTTCACCAAATTCCCGGTAAGATACATGGGTACGGATTATATCATTTGGATAAGTGATTCTTAGACCTCGGGTTGATAAGTCTGAAAGATTGAGATCCGTGGAATTTTTCGGTGCTGTATGTGTCACAAAAAATGCTTGTAAATATAGGTTCTTATCTCCCATAAATTCAGAAGTCTTTAAGTCCAAATCTGCGCCATAAAGAGATTGGTTTAACCCCGTTGAATCATTATCCGGATTTTGTGTGGAACGATCGGTATAGACTAAACCCAAATAGGATTGTTTAAACATGGATCGCTTCACCCTCGCTACAGTAAAATTTTCACTGGGGATGTCATCCAGAGCACTGGTATTGGCATGAATCACGCCCAACTCATAACGACCAAGTTGACCCGATAGTCTGCCACCATATTTTATAGGAATTTGTTTCCCTTCTGATAATCCGATTTTGCGGCTGAAAAATGGAGTGACATCATTTCTGGGGGCAAAGGAATATACACCAGCGCCTTCAAGGAAAAATCCCCGTTTTTCTGCATACCTCAATGGGAATCGGGTTAAGTTCACACGACGCTGGTCCACTTCCGCCTCTGCAAAATCTGTATTATAGGTTAAGGAACCCTTCAACCCGGATGTTAGATTCATGGAAATATCAAAACCGAGATCGCTGATGTTTTTTGCCTTTGCATCTTCATCTAAATCCATCTGGCGCCGGTTCATGCTGATATAGGGTTTCATCTCGATACCCTTACCCTGCGTCAAATTTTTCAACCCTCTTAAGTGACCCGCATGAATGGGTGAAGTCAACTTTTTATTTCGCTCGAATCCAGCCCATTTTGCATCTTCATTTTTTCTACGGATAGTCCTTTGAAAATTAATCCCCCATGTATCCAGGTCCGGGTTAAAATTCAAGGTGCGGAAAGGAATCAATACTTCTACGGACCAACCTTCTGGGACCATGACCACCCGTGCATCCCAAATCCCATTCCAGTCCTTATTGGTTCCCCAATACGATTCACCACCAATAATTAACCCGTCCCCCATGAGTCCTGCAGGATTAACTTCAAAAAAATAACCTGTGCGTCCATCGAGAAATGTATCCAGTATCCACATAAAACGATCATCGGTACGCAGGCTTTGGTCTCGCCGTTTTTGGTAAGCCAATATACCACTAGGGTCACTATCGTAAAGCATGGCGCCGATATAAAGATTGTTCTCATCATAAATTACATATACTTCAGATTTTTCAGTGCTGGGTGCACCTTCATTAGGATCTCTCTGGATAAAGTTGGTAGCGGGCTGAACCATCTTCCACTCCGCCTCATCTAAAAGTCCATCCAATTTGATTCTCCCAGTCTCGATTTGCCTTGTTGTAATGGATGGCTTCGGAATGGCTTCTTGCCCAAAAGAAATTCCCACCAACAGACTTGCAATAAAAAAAAAACAATAGAATTTTATATTAAATTTTAACATACGGACGGTTATTTTTTTATTGAGGTTATACCAAAAGGTTATGGTATGCTAGTACGATAGTCTTTTTCAACCAATCGTACACAATACAACCCACTGTACATATCTGAGAAGAAAATATACCCTTTATATGGAATCGTTCCCCACACGTTTGTCGAATTGGGGATATGCCCTTCCGCATGACCCGTTATGAAAAATGCAATTTCTCTCCCTTGGCGATATAGATCTCCCAATAGATCTCCAGAAATATCAACGATTCTTAAGCCACCGTTATAATAAGCTGCATAAAGGGTATCCCCTTTGATCCAATGGTTGTGTGAACCGGCTTCGGTGATGGTATAAACTGCCTCTTCTTTGGGATTATCTATATCTGTGAAATCCAAAAAATGGAACCCGCCTCTGGGTTGATAAGGTCTTGGTTTCCCAGGATACCGCCAAGGAAACCATTCATCGCCAGCTACGATATAAAATTTATCTGTAGACTGGCTTTTAAACGGAAAGGCAGCATGATTATGGCCGTTGGGATCTGCCATATTCGCTAAAGGAACCGGATTTGATGGGCTTCCTGTTCCTGCCCGCATCAACAATGGATTGAATTGTGTTTTTCCGCGATTTTTTTCATTGAATTTTAAACCGCCCACATCCACAGCATGGACGCCATCAGCCCAATTGGATGAATAGGCTATTCCATCCTCAACCCATACATCATGAATGCTATGCCCCGGTGTGGATAATTCATATACACCCACACGGAATGGTTTGCTTGGGTCTTCAATATTGATCATATCATATTTACGGCCGTTATTCACCGCATATACATGATTATCATATATGAATACATTATGGACACCGCCAGTCATATCATCATTGAATTCAGCCGTTATTTTCACATTATAAGGATCAGATACGTCTAAAATAACAAATCCATTCTTCCGGTTGGATGCCCCTTCTCTACTGATTACACCCACACGACCATCTTCTGAAATCTTTACATCGTTGACCGTTCGAGCATCTACGGTAACTGTATCAATAATAATCATATTTGCTGGATCTGTCACATCCCAAAAGTAGGCTTCCCCATTGGCACCCCAAGTACCTGTCACAGCGAAATCTTTTCCTACATGCTCACCAATTCCAGGCCAAATCCACAAGTCAGATGTATATACATTAGATATGAGACCGTGTCCTATAAGTTCAACTTCTTTTGCTACATTTCGCGGACCAACTTTAATGGTTTTAGTGTCAGATAATCCATTTGATGATGCTGTTATAACATAGAGACCTTCTGTTTCTGCCACAAATCGGCCATCTGATGTAATTTGTCCCGATGCAGGAAGGCCGATGCCATTTCCAGCTTTCCCCCTATATGAATATTGGATTGGGGCATTAGCAACCACCTGCTTCCTGCGATCAAATGCTTGTGTTTTCAACTGAAGAACATCTCCTGTTCTGATTTCATTTGTTTCTGTTGAAATTGAAATGGATCGAATTGGGTTTTTTACCACAGTGATTTTTATCATAGACGACAAATTTTTCACGGTAGCTTTTATATTGACCTTACCGGCTTTTTTTGTTTGGACAATGCCAAATTGGTTCACCGTAGCTATTTGTTCATCAGATGAAGATATAGAAACGTCCACATCTTTTCTTGTAAGACCTGCTTCATCATACACAATTGTTTTCAGTTGAAAAGATGAGCCGCTGAAATATTCAAGGGCAATATATTGAAATACTATCCGATCCAGTTCTGGTTTAGGAACTTCTACACGTGCAGACCCATAGATTCGATCTTCACGTTTTACTGATACGCTTCTAACCCGCAATTTTAGATTCCCCGGTTTGTGTGGTTTTATTTTCACAGTAGCAAACCCGGTTGAATCGCTAATCCGTGGCGAAGCTTCTAATGAGCGCCTAGGTTGACCATAGATCAAAAATGGGCTATGGGCCAAATCTCCATTATCATCTACCAGTTTAACAGAAATTTCCCCAATCTCACCCACATGGAGATATATAGAATCCGGTTCAAATACAAACCGGAGCGTATCTGTTTTTTCTTCCTGTCCAAAGATGCATGCCAGAGATAACAGGATTACAGCAAATAATATTAATCTTACCTTCATTCTTTTCATACTCTCCTCATTAAGCAAGAAATTACACCTTTGGAATTCATGTATGTTTGATTATTTTCAATCATCTTTGATAAATTCATCCCCACTCAGTAAAATCTACCATGTATAACCTTACAGGAGGAGGTAGTTATGTCACAACTAGATAGACGTCAATTTTTAGGTGCAATCGCTAAACCTGCTGCTGTAGCCTCAGTTGCCATGGCCAACCCCGCACTTTTAGCAAAGGCTGTATCCAAATTCAAGACCGCTAAAGGCGATCCAAAATCAATTGCCAGAGATGAATCCTACTGGCGGGAGATACAAAAAGGATACACAAAGGATGGAATTATTAATTTAAATAATGGGGGCGTAAGCCCATCCCCTACAGTGGTTCAAGAGGCAATGAAACGGCATCTAGATTTTTCAAATACATCCACCGCCTATTCTATGTGGCAGATATTGGAACCCCAGCGGGAACCAGTGAGGCGTCGAATTGCTAGACATTTCGGGTGCGATCCTGAAGAAATTGCCTTAACTCGAAATGCATCGGAAGGTCTACAGATTTGTCAAAACGGATTTGACTTGGAACCGGGAGATGAAGTCCTTACTACCACACAAGATTATGGCCGCATGATTAATACTTTCAAACAACGTGAATGTCGCGATGGAATCGTTTTAAAACAATTCAAGATTCCTATACCGGCAGAGGATGATAATGAGGTCGTCCAATTATTTGAAAAAAATATTACATCTAAAACCAAATTAATATTGATGTGTCACATGATTAATATTACTGGTCAAATATTGCCGGTAAAAAAAGTGGTCCGCATGGCAAAAAAATATGATATACCTGTGATTGTAGATGGCGCCCATACCTATGCTCATTTCCAATTCACACTGGATGATCTGGGCTGTGACTACTACGCCACCAGTCTCCACAAATGGCTCTGCGCACCACACGGTACTGGTATGCTCTTCGTTCGAAAAAATAAGATCGCGGACCTTTGGCCTCTACAGGCGCCTGGTAAATGTAATTCCGAAGACATCCGTAAGTTTGAAGAGATTGGCACGCATCCTGCAGCGAATTATCTTGCTATAGGAGATGCCCTCACTTTTCATCAGGGCATTGGAGATAAAAATAAAGAAGAACGATTAATCTATCTAAGAAATCGATGGGCCAAAAGATTACTTGAACATGATCGAATTAGACTCCACACCAGTTTAAAACCGGGGAAAGGGTGTGCCATTGCAACGGTTCAAATTGAAGGAATTGACACTTCGGACGTGGCGAAACATTTGTGGAATCATTATCGGATTTTTGTGGTTGGCATTAAACATCCGGAATTTGAAGGTTGCCGAATCACCCCACATGTATATACGACTATTGAAGAAATAGACCGTTTTGCAGATGCTATGGAAGATATACTAAAAAATGGAGTAGATATATAATGCGGTTCCTTATTCTTCTATCGATTTTAGGAATTATTGGATGTGACACATCAACACAAAAAAAGGTAATTGCTACGGAAAAAGCACCCACAGCGATCGGCACCTATTCTCAGGCTATCCAGGTGAATAATGCCTTGTATCTATCCGGTCAAATTGCACTCGACCCTGAAACAAGACAGTTGGTAAAAGGTGGGATTGAAATCCAGACCATTAGGGTTATGCAAAATCTGGAAGCAGTCTTAGATAAAGCAGGGTACGGCTTTGGAGATGTAGTTCAAACACAAGTATTTTTGGCGGATTTAAACCACTATAAACCAATGAATAATGTATATGCCAAATATTTTAGTGGAGCGCCTCCGGCTCGTGCCGTTGTTGAAGCATCAAGAATCCCGCGAGATGCATTGGTCGAAATTATGATGGTGGCGCAAAAGCCTTAGTTTTTATCGCACTCGTTTCCCTGCCCATAGACAATGATCTGCCCAATTTCAACAGCCTGATAGGATACAACCGAATCAATATATCCCTCCGCAAAGGTTTTAGATTTGCCGAAAAAGTTTAATGTATCCCTCGGGCACAACCATCAAAACATGGGCAATCCGATTGGTGCATCCACTTAGTTTCCATTGGCAGCATTAAAAACTACTGTTTGACGAAATGATTTAAATACATCATCCGAAAGGTTGATGATATTACCTTTGAAACTTAATCGATAGGTGATGAGAAGCAAACCGCCCCCCTCTGTAATGACCTTAGATTCAGTCACTTTAATCTCTGGCAATTGCTCATCTAATTTTCTGTTTTCCGCATACCCAACAAGCACGGCCAAGATTAAAAGTATCCTTTTCATGGTATTTCTTTTCTCCCCATTTAAAACTTGTAGAGAATAGGTATGACTCCATCCGGTTTCAAAACAATAATCATGCGTAATTTCTAGGTCTAAAACCACCAAATTTTGAAAAAAGCAGTTATATTATTATCCGGCGGATTGGATTCTGCCACTTGTTTGGCCTTAGCCAGACAAAATGGGTTTTTGCCATATGCCCTTTCCTTTCGATATGGACAGCGCCATGAATTTGAATTGGATTATGCAAAACAGATCGCTCAAGCAAATGGTGTTAATGATCATGTCATACAATATATAGATTTACGTACATTTGGCGGTTCAGCTCTCACGGACGAAATTGATGTACCCAAAGATCGTTATGAAAATGCCATTTCAGATGAAATTCCCGTCACCTATGTACCAGCGCGGAATACCATTTTTTTATCATTCGCTTTGGCCTATGCAGAAGTGATTGGCGCACAGGATATTTTTATTGGTGTTAATGCCTTGGACTATAGCGGCTATCCCGATTGTCGACCGGAGTATATAGAATCATTTCAAACCATGGCCAATCTGGCCACTAAGTCCAGTGTAGAGGGCAATAAGAGTATATCTATCCACACGCCTTTGATTCATATGACAAAAGCTGAAATTATTCAAACAGGAATCGAGTTGGGTTTGGACTATAGCATCACCCATTCTTGTTACGACCCCAATGAAAATGGTATATCCTGTGGCCACTGTGATGCATGTCATCTTCGACGCAATGGATTTGAAGCCGCAGGTTTGACAGATCCACTCCCCTATTCTGATTAGTATGTACACTGTAAAAGAAATGTTTTATACCATCCAAGGCGAAGGCGTACATACGGGACGGCCCGCAGTCTTTTTGCGCTTTGCAGGATGCAACCTATGGAGTGGTCTCGAAAAAGATCGAGAATCAGCAATTTGTAATTTTTGCGATACGGACTTTGTCGGGACCGATGGTGAAGGTGGCGGAAAATTTGAATCTGCAGAATCATTGGCCCATGATGCCAAATCAATCTGGCCCGATTCTGCATATTCAAACCCATTTGTTGTCTGCACCGGCGGGGAACCTTTATTGCAAATAGATAAAGATTTTATTGATGCGTTCCACAAAGAGGCGTTTAAAATTGCTATCGAGACCAACGGCACTATCATGCCTCCTCATGGGATTGATTGGATTTGCGTTAGTCCAAAGATAGGTAGTGACCTGATTGTAACTAGCGGAGATGAGTTAAAATTAGTCTATCCTCAGTTAGATTGCGATCCGGCACAATTTGAACATTTAGATTTTGATCATTTTTCTCTTCAGCCCATGGATGGACCCAATCGTGAAAAAAACACCAAAAAAACTTTATCTTACTGCCGGCAACATCCCCATTGGAGGGTGAGCCTTCAAATACATAAATTTTTGGGTATCCCTTAGGGAAAATTATGGAAATTTATAAAGATATCACATTTGAAGCCGCCCACCTGCTTCCCAACGTACCAAATGATCATAAATGCCGGCGGCTCCACGGCCATTCTTTCAAAGTGCGGATCACTTTAGATGGCCCTGTGGATGCATCCATTGGATGGGTGGAAGATTTTGCCGATGTAAAAAAAGCATTTGATCCGATCTATGAAATCTTAGATCACAATTATTTAAATGATATTGAAGGTCTTGAGAACCCTACCAGTGAAAACTTGTCTAGATGGATTTGGGATCGATTAAAGCCAAATCTGTCCTACCTGAGTGCCGTTGAAGTAAAAGAAACCTGTAGTAGCGGTTGTATATATCGAGGTAATAATGCCTAAAGCCGATGGTAAATATTTTGAATATGATGATGAAGATCAGATTAATCCTGATTTTTTAGAAACTTTTCCATTTGACAGCCCGACACAATATATCATGACGGAGACTGATGAATTCAGTGCAGTTTGTCCTTTCAGCGGACTTCCTGATTTGGCATATGTGAAAATTGAATATTATCCAACAGGTGGAAAATGCATCGAATTGAAATCACTAAAATATTATTTTGTCAGTTTTCGAAATGTGGGTATTTATCAGGAAGGGGCAACCAAGCGTATCTATGAAGATTTGAAAGCTGTATTGGATACAGAAAAGATTCAGGTAACCACAGTTTATAATACACGCGGCGGTTTTAATACGACCTGTATAGAAGGACAAATAGATTAGTACTTTTTCGCTGTGATACAGAGTGAGTCCATCTTAAGTTTGCCACCGCTTTTTTAAGCGATCCCAACCCTTTTGGAGAGCCGGTAGCTCAGTTGGTAGAGCAGTGGCCTTTTAAGCCATTGGTCGTGAGTTCGAGTCTCACCCGGCTCACTTCTACGTGAAGACTGTTTCTCGTCAAGAAACCCACTTTAACCGGTGGGTTTTTTGTTTTCACCTATAAAGACATGAAAAGACATATTTAGACTAAAAAGTATGTGTATAGTGTGTGTGACCGGTCAGCTTTAAACTGATTTTATACTTTTCAATACATAATGTGTTGGGTTATCCCCATAAGTAAACTTATGAGGTTCATGTTCGTAGTCATAGTTAATCAAACGTATCTCTTCTTCTTTTACGTAAAACACGTTTTCCTTTATTTCTTCATCCGAGTTTTCGTATTTATATTCAATTTTGTATATCATTTCATTCTCCTTTCGGTTTTAGTCTTCGTACTTAACCATGGCTTGGTGATAAGTAAATATTTGAACTCCATCTTCCGATGTATGAGAAGTCACCTGTACACTGCCAAATGGTTGAAAGCCAAACTGCATACGAACCCTAACGCAATTTGCAATACCACGCAAACCCCCATCCGGGCCATAACCCTCGTCATCAAGTTCATCGGGGAAGTCTGGCGAAGTTACGCTAAACTCATGCTCATCTGATTCTATAGTGTAGTCTACTATTTTTCTATCCATTTTATTCTCCTTTATTAATCTTTTGATGACATTTAGACTAAATACGTGTATATAATTTAAACTTTTTTAAACTATTTCAATTTTTTTTGACAAAAATATCAATTTCTTATATCTCTTATTATTACGATATATATAGATACTAACCGTCCAAATTTTTACCTTTTTCCTATATAGTAGGGGGTTGTTTTTGCCCCAATAGGGTAGAAACACTAATTAATTATGGAAGGAACAGTATGGACTTGTTTAATAAAAAATGGTTAACTCTTTATGAGGCGGCTCAATACTTAAACAGATGCACCCGGCAAGTATTACGATACGTTGAAAACGGCAATCTAAAAGGCCATCAGCCTGTACAGTATGGTAAGTGGACATTCGACCGCAACGATCTTGATGCGTGGATAATGTTCAACAATTCTTATAGCAAATTGACCCGACCGCAAAAGAAACAATTACAGGATTTAAAATGAGTTCTGTATTTAGTGCCGCAGATAAATGGGAAGAGCCTTGGCACTCAAAACTCTCAAAACGATCCAAGCTTTTATATGACTACCTTTACGATACGGCTGACAACGCCGGATTTAAAGGGGTAAATTTTTCGGTTTGGTCTGGATACACCGGATTATCTGAAACTGAGATAAAATCTTCTCTTGATGAATTGAAAGAAGTCGTAATCATTGAGAACGATGTCGCTTGGCTCAAGGATCATATAAGATATAATCGGAATGAGCATATAAATGCTAAAACCAATCCGATGGAAAAGGTTAGAAAAGCATTTTTAGTAAATAGAAATCACAAAAAAGCTTTTGCACTCTTCTCTTCGCTTGTTGACTCTGATCTTCTCTCCTCTTCTGAACCCTTAAATCAAGGGTTGAATCAAGGGTTGAATCATGAAGATGCGAAATATGCTTTTTGTAGGGGATGCGGTAAAAAGCATAGATACGAATATAAATTTCAATTAGATAAAACTTCTTGTTGTGATGTGGGATTTTCAAAGTCTCCAATCACAAAGAACGGCATTAATGAGAGTTATACTCAAGTTGATGCGACTACTAAATCCTAAAATAGAATGTAAAGGAAAAACGAATGAGTACACTAACAACGGAGTTTATCAAACGTAAACGGCAATATGAAGACGAGAACGATTTGATAGCTGAATTAGAAAAGAATCCAATGAGCCTTGGTCAAGTGAAAGAAATGCTGACCCGGGGATATTCGGATTATGAAACGGCACAAGCTGAAAAACGCTTTGCCACTTTAATTGATGATCTATACAAACGTGGATTGGTTGTCCCGGACTCTCCAAAGTCTTACGACCAATTCAAAAAAGAAAACCCAGGTTTGATTTGTATTAAACGATCAACGATGCAACAGATGGATATTGTTGAATACGATAGATTTCAAAAGGCTTTTGTTAATACGAAAGTTCCCTTGGTTGGCACCTCGGCAGATCAATTAAAATACAAGGGATACAAGGTCTATGATGATATTCCCCTTGATTTGGTTGGTCAGGCCGGTAACGTGGTCAGACACTATTCTTATATTGAGAATGGAAAGAAGTTCACTTCTGGATCTGGGTATTTAGTTCGGTTTGAACATCTTAATCTGAAAGACGAGCCTTCAAAGATGAAATACTTTTCGGAAGCGAGTCGGCTTTATAACAAAGCCCGGAATGAGATTGATGACCGGTTTAATAAACTCGGTTTGAAATAGGCCTGTTTACCGTCTGATGGATGGGCGGTCGTTGTTAATCACTTTTCTTTCGGCCGCCTATTCAATGGTTAATCTCTTATATAGATGGGGTCCAATATATTGCCTTTGTGCGTGATGCTAAGACTACCAGATAAATGCATATTATCGGATATAGGTTTACTATTAGCACCCAAGGCCATCATCATACAAGTAGCCATTAGGAAACCAATGATCAGACTTTTGATATCAACATTATTATTTTTCATAATTAACTCCTATTTGTAAAGGAATATAATGAGTACACCACACACACAGAACACTAAAAAAAAGGCGTTTATAGACGTTTTAAGGCTAAATCAAGGCAATATCAAGGCTACCTGTGAAAAGGTCGGCATGGGACGAACCACATACTATAATTGGATTGATGATGATAAGGACTTTGAAACAGAAGTAAAGAACGTCAATGAGGAATTAATAGACTTTGCAGAATCTCAATTACACGCCAAAATAGCGCAAGGGAATTTGACTGCGATCATCTTCTTTTTGAAATGCAAAGGTCAGACCCGGGGCTACATTGAAAAGCAATATATTGAGAAACGTCAAATGACCGAGCCGATCAAGGTCTTTGATTTTGAACCGGATACTATTGTTATTGAATAAATCATTACTTGGGGCATAGTATTCGTAATACTATGTTTATCGAGGAGAATATAAAAATACACACACCATGCACATATTTTGGGGTATATTCTAATGCCTTCTCGGATAAGGAAAAGTAAAAGTGAATACAATAAAACAAACAGCAACGGCCCAACCAAAAGCCCCGGCTCTAAAACGAGCCGAGATACTTAATGTTTGGGTTCATAATAACACTAAAGAGTTCTATGCTGAAATGAAGGACGGCTCATTAATTCAAATGACCGACCGGGAGTTAAAAGCATGGCTTATTTGAGACAATGGAAAAGTGGTACTTATGCTCTCCAATGGAAAGATGCCGATGGCGATATGCAGAGCGAAAGCACCAAGACAAAAGACCTTAAGAAAGCAAAACAATTCCTAAAGAATTGGAATGCTAATCAAAAGGCTAATGAAGACTCCAATAAAAAGGAACGAATCAAATTGGTGGATGCCATTAAACAATACAAGGATGATATAACTGTTGGGCCAAAGACAAAGAAGTTGGTCAAAATTAGTTTGAAGCATCTTTTAGACGTTGTCGGCAATCGCTACGTTGACCGAATTGATTGGAAACATAGGTCGAAGTTGCGGAAGCACCTTAACAAGCAATATGCCCGGACAACTGTAAACCTTCGGAATAGGCAAATAAAGTCATTCTTCAGATGGTTGGTTAATGAATCCCGGTATTTGGACGAGGTTCCGTTTACAATAAAGATGGAAACCATCGAAGAGGAATACCTTGCCTTTACTCCAGAGGATATTGCTGAAATGCATTCATTCGTAGATGATCCTGTTATCGCAGCATGGTTCAGATTCGCAAGAGCCACAGGGTACAGATTGGATGAGATTAACAAAGCATTCATAAACGATAAAGGTAGAATCGAAGCGAAGGGTAAACGTGGCAAAAGACGAGTCTACCCTCTGTATGATTACCTCGTTGACGATTGGGAGTTAATCAAAGGTGCCAAGTATACAAGCGAACGAGTCTCAAAAGCCTGTACGATGGCATGGCGTAAGGTCTTAATCTCTCGCCATACCGATCATAAGGACATTCAAGATATGGGAAAGGAAAAACTACTTCGATTAGTTCGCCCTATCCTGTATAAAGAATATGCCAAAAAGAACGGTATTAAGGTTGAGGATTTTACTAATCAGCAAAAACGAGAAGCGATGTGTACCAAAAGGTTTCACAGTTTCCGGCATACATGGGCAGAGGAATTGTATGATGAAACCAATGATATTTACTATGTCAGTAAAGCCATTGGACATTCATCCATAGCAGTTACTCAAAAGTATGAGAAAGCCGATGTTATCAAGAGACTTGAGGAACGAGTACGTCAACCTTTGGCGCAATCGTAAATGATGTCTTCACGACACAAAAATGTGTGTATGGTGTGTGTGACAAAATGGGAAGGCTTGTAACTCCAGATATTTAGAGTGATATGTGAGCCGACCATAGTGCTTTTAAGCCATTGGTCGTGAGTTCGAGTCTCACCCGGCTCACAATT
>CEUZ01277912.1_pt1 | contig 19051 bp, 19 predicted proteins | sample 361511 | NCBI WGS metagenome assembly CEUZ01 (sample SAMEA2622822, study PRJEB7988) | marine metagenome | biome: marine biome (ENVO:00000447); feature: surface water layer (ENVO:00002042); material: "saline water (ENVO:00002010), including plankton (ENVO:xxxxxxxx)" | depth 5 m
GTGGGGCCGTGTCTATTTTTTCCAATTAGCACTTCTGCTTTTTGATGAACTTCATTCATGCTTTCAATCCATTGAATGTGTTCCTCTGTTCCCTCTTTTGGCTCTTTCCTTTGTAAATAATATTCCTCACGATACAAAAACATTACTATATCAGCATCTTGTTCTATAGATCCAGACTCTCTTAAATCAGCTAATTGAGGTCTTTTGTCATCTCTACTTTCTACCTGTCTTGATAATTGGGATAATGCTATTATTGGAATATTTAATTCCTTTGCTAAGGCTTTTAAAGATTGAGTAATTTCTGATAATTCCTGTACTCTATTTTCGTTATATCTACGATTTGTAGATGTCAAGAGTTGCAAATAGTCTATTATTAAAACCCCTAGATTGTTTTGCCTTTTTAATTTTCTTGCCCTTGCCACTAATTGAGCAATACTGATTCCACCTGTCTCATCTATATATAAAGGTATATTTTGAAGGTTTCTAGCTACATCGATTAGCCTTTCATATTCTGTTTTGTTTATTTTCCCCCTTCGTATTTTTTCTGAAGAAATTGCTGTTTGTTCCGATATAATTCTCGTGGCTAATTGGGAGGAAGACATTTCAAGTGAGAAGAACCCAACAACCGCACCATCTAGAATTCTAGGTTTTTCTTGGTCATCTATCTCGAATTTATAATTATTTGCAATATGGAATGCAATATTTGTTGCGAAAGCGGTTTTTCCCATGGAAGGTCTGCCAGCAATAATTAAGAGATCAGACGATTGCAGCCCACCCAAAACTTCATCTATATCTTTGAAACCAGAGGCGATTCCTGATAGTTTACCATCTCTATTATAAGCATTTGCGGCTGTATCAATTGCTTCAGTTAGAGCAGTTGAAAAGTTTTTAAAGTCTGTTCCATATTTATCATTTTCCGCAAGATCATAAAGTTTTTGCTCTATGTACTCAACATGTTTGAATGGTGTAAGTTCAGGAGGGGGTACATATGAAATATTAACAATATCATTCCCAATATTAATTAAGCTTCTCCAGGTGTAAAGATGGTATATAATAAGGCCGTATTCTTCGATATTGATAATCGTTTTTACATCAGCGGCCAATTTAACTATATAATCACTTCCACCGAGATCAGTAAAATTCTCATCTTTATCAATAAAGTTTTTAAGGGTTATTGGCGAAGCTAGTTTATTTTCTAATATTAGCTTTGAAATCAAATCATATAATATAGAGTGTGAATGTATATAAAAATGTTGCGGTTTAAGAAACGTAGAAATCTTATCAAATGTATCATTATTAGTTAACAAGGCGCCTAACAAAGCTTGCTCAGCATCTATATTATGCGGAAGTTCTCTATAATCGAGCTCTTCAGAAGATGAATTAATATTTTGTATATTGCTTGGCATAAATAAAAATCTATATTATTTGATATTTAATCATAACAATAAATAAAATAAATTCTAGGTAGTCGTGCTATTTTGTGTCTTATTGTTATATTCCATCCACATGCAAAAGTTTAATGTGATAAAACGAAAGAAAAATCTTGACTATCAAATAATTTTTTTACTATTTTTCTTCATTTGGATTTGATGATTCATCCTCTGCAGGTGATTCGATAGTTTTATTTTGATCATCCTTGCTTTCATCTTGAATGTCATCGTTTACCTCAAGGTCAACCTCTACCCCTTCATCGAATACATCCGTAAGCTCTTCTCCGGCAATTATTTCAACGTTTGTAGCAATTCCCTTTTCTTGTAATTCTGCCTCTTCAGCAGTTCTCGCAATATTTAATTTTATAAGCACTTGAACTTCTGGATGTATATTTATTTGCACATCAACAATACCCAGTGCTTTTATGGGCTCTATTAATTTAATTTGATTTTTATTTATAGTAAATTTATTTTCATTTAAAATATTTGATATATCTCTCGTTGTAACGGATCCAAATAATTGACCATTTTCACCAGCTTGTCTAATAACAATAAAGCTTTTTTCATTTAATTTTTCCATAATTTTTGTTGCATCAGAAATTTCTTTATCATTTTTTTTATTAAGCTCTTTAGCTTTCTCTTCATAATATTTAATATTTTCTGAGGTTGCCCTTAACGCTTTACCAGCTGGGAGAAGAAAGTTTCTTGCGTAGCCATTTTTGACATTAACTATGTCACCTAGCGCACCTAGCTTCTCTATTTTTTGAAGTAATATAATTTTCATGATTTATCTCCTATTAAAATTAATTTTATATCTCATTTGGTTGTTGTAATCTAATATCCCAAGTATAGTTAATGGCACTATGAAGGGGATGAATATAATTATCAATGTATATACAATTACTAATATTAGTGGCCTTAAATTCATACCAATTGTGACATAATGAAGTATCGACAGGCCATTGATTGAGTAACACAGTAATAATCCAAAAGAAAAAGTAATGCATAGAACTTTTATAATACCAAATCCAATGAATGATCCAGCTAAAGATATCAATAAGTAATAGATATATGCATTAGGTAGATTAATATTGTGAAAATTAGGATGTGGCCTTCTCAAATGCCCATTTGCTTTAGTTAGCTTAAGTGAAAGCCAAATATTCATTATAAATATAAGTATAAAAAACAAGATAAATAATACAGGTAAAGTGTAGGCAATTAATTCCATTGTGCTTAGGTTTATTATCTGTTCCAGATCTGGCCTGACCTCGAAAGCACTAGAATAAAATAAGCTTAATCTAGAGATGTATTCTTCAAAGCCAGGGCCAATATAGATTATCAGAAGTATTAGAAGTGACATACCAAGTTTGAGAATATTCGTTATTAACAAAGAGATAGGGAACCAGGATCTTTCTTCGGTTTTTGGGTTTAATTTATTCAACATTAAAAGGTAGCATAGATAAATAGAAGGGATGCAAAACACAAGACCATTAAATATAGCAAGTTTATAATCAGCATAATATACAAACAAAGAAGATATTATTGCGGTTAGGGCCGAATGCTTCCAATCATATCTTATTCCAATATACATAATTGGAATTGGACAAAGATAAACTAGTATCCATAAGAAACCTGTATTTCCAGACATTGGAAAAAGAAAAAAAAGACACTGAGCAAGAGATGCTATCAATATATGAGGGTATTTGTAGTTTTTCATCTTTGTGCTGTCCCGCTTTTATGCGGTTAGGGCATAAATGCCCAACCGATTAATTTTATTTAAGTAAATAAGGCATTAGCCCTAGAAACCTAGCTCTCTTTATAGCAAGGGCTAGCTCTCTTTGTTTTCTTGCGGATACCGAAGTTATTCTGCTGGGTATCATTTTGCCACGTTCAGATGTATATTTTTGCAGTAGCCTAACATTTTTATAATCAATAGGAGGCGAATCAGCTTCTGAAAGAGGACAATTTTTCGAGTTTCTAAAATATGGTTTTTTTGTGGATTGTGGAACTAACATCTAATATGGCCTATTCTTCACTTTTATCTGAATTCTTTGCATTCATCATTATGGATGGGCCTTCTTCAAATTGATCTACTTTTATAGTTAAATGCCTAATTACGTTTTCATTTAGGCCAATTTGCCTTTCGACCTCATTCAGTGTTTCGGGGCTTGCATTAATATTCATAAGGGTATAATGAGCTTTTCTATTTTTCTTAATCTTGTATGCTAATTGCTTCAATCCCCAATATTCAACTTTTTCAACTGCGCCACCATCTTTCTTTATCAAATCTTCCATACCTTTTGTAATATTTTCAACTTGTTGAGTAGATATATCCTGTCTCGCTAAATAAACGTGCTCATATAACGGCATATTAGTTAAATCCTGTTTTTCTTCTGTGCTTAAAGCTTAAATAACATATAAAATATCATTTATAACTTAACATAAGCTTTGTTTTAAATATATTTTAATTAAAATAATAGTAGATTACTATAATGAAGTAATAAATATTGCAACAAAAAAGGTATCCATATGACAAATTTATTGGTTTTTCCTGGGCAAGGCAGTCAATTTATTGGTATGGGCAAAAGTTTTGCTGAAAATTTTAGAGTTTCAAAGGAGATATTTGAAGAAATTAATGAAACTTTATCTTTAAACCTTACAAAAATCATGTGGGATGGAGATATTGAGACATTGACAATGACTGAAAATGCTCAGCCGGCTATAATGGCCGTAAGCATTGCTACTCTTGCAGCAATTGATCATGAAATTGGAATAGATTATGATAAGGTTGGTTTCTTGGCAGGGCATTCCCTTGGTGAATATTCTGCATTAGTCGCAAGCAATATTTTAGATTATAATTCAGTTGCAACATTGCTGAGGTTAAGGGGCGGAGCCATGCAAGACGCAGTTCCATCTGGCAAGGGGGCTATGGCAGCAATAATTGGATGCCTTATTCAAGAAGTTGAAAGTTTGGTAGAGGAAGTTAATTCAATTTACCCAGATAAAGTCTGTGATATTGCAAATGATAACTCTCAGGGACAAGTTGTAATAAGCGGCAATAAAGAATCCATTGAAAAAGCAATTGAATTAGCAGTAAACTATGGCTCAAAGAAAGCAATACTACTTCCCGTAAGCGCACCATTTCATTGTAGGTTAATGATACCCGCTGCAGAAGTCATGGATAATGCATTGGCCAAATATAACTTTAAAAACCCAAGGGTGCCAATAATATCAAATATTACAGCAAATGCAGAAAAATCAGAGGATATAATAAAAGAGTTGCTCGTAAAACAAGTCACGGGACGTGTGAGGTGGGCAGAAACTATAAATTTTGCATCTTGTAATGGCGTTAAAAGAATATATGAAATTGGTGCTGGGAAAATTTTGACAGGACTGTCAAAAAGAATTGATAGAAATCTTGAGGCAATTAATATAGATGAACCAAATCAAATTGATAAATTTAAACTTGATTTTGAATATTAGAAAAGGAAAATATTATTATGAATATGGCTTTAGAAGGAAAAAAAGTGCTCTTAACTGGAGCTACTGGGAGTTTGGGTATGGTAATAGCCAAAAAATTATCAGAACAAGGCGCTGAACTGGCTTTATCAAGCACCAGTTTGGCGAAGCTTGAAAAGTTGGCAAAGGAACTTGGGCCAAAATGTCATATATTTCCTTGTGATTTATCAACCCTGTCTAATATAGACAAACTTACAGAGCAGGTTACAAAGAGGTTTGATAATATAGATGTATTAATAAATAATGCTGGAATAAAAAAGGACGACCTCCTCATAAGGATGAAAGATGATGATTGGCTTAATGTAATAAATATTAATCTTAATTCTTATTTTAAATTAACTAAAAATATTGCAAAAGTTATGTTTAAGCAAAGAAGTGGCAAAATTATCTCCATTTCATCAGTTGTTGGATTTACAGGTAATCCAGGGCAAGCAAATTATGTTGCTTCAAAATCGGCGGTGGTTGGCTTCACGAAATCTCTTGCCATTGAGCTGGCATCAAGAGGTGTTAATGTTAACTGCGTTGCACCTGGTATGATTGACTCTGATATGATTGACTCTTTAAATGACAAACAAAAAGAAAATATCTTATCAAGGATACCAATGATGAAACTTGGTAAACCGGAAGATATTGCTAATGGTTGTATATTTTTAGCGAGTAAGGAGTCTGATTATATAACTGGTCAAACATTACACATTAATGGTGGTTTATCAATGATATGAGTATCTTTTTAATATTTTTACATGGAAAGGTATATTTTTTCGTTGTAGTTAAATATTTATAAATATATTTATTATTTAATATATATAATTTTAAATATAATCAGTTAGAGGTAAAAAATGAGTGATATTGCTGAACGTGTTAAGAAAATTGTGATTGAACATCTTGGTGTTGAATCTAAAAAAGTTGATGAAAAGGCTAGTTTCATTGATGACCTTGGGGCAGATAGCTTGGATACCGTTGAATTAGTGATGGCATTTGAAGAAGAATTTAATTGTGAAATCCCAGATGATGCAGCAGAAACAATTCTTACAGTTGGGGATGCAATTTCATTTTTAGAAAAACAACAATCTTAAAATATTAATTACAAATCATGAGACGTGTTGTCGTAACTGGACTTGGCTTAGTTACCCCCTTAGGGGTAGGAGTTGACTATGTCTGGAAAGAACTTGTTTCTGGAAAGTCAGGTATAAAAAAAATCTATAAGTTTGATGTTTCTGATTTACCCGTAAAAATAGCGGCTCAAATACCAAAGGGAAATGAAAAAGGCCATTATAACCCGGATGATTGGCTTGAACCAAAAGAGCAGCGGAAGGTTGATGATTTTATAACTTATTCCATTTGTGCCTCAGATCAAGCTATTAGTGATTCTGGCTGGGTTACCGATACTTACGATAAACAAATTAGGACAGGGGTTTTAATTGGATCAGGAATTGGAGGGCTTGAAGGAATCGAGGAGGCCTCATTGATATTAAAGGAAAAAGGCCCTAGAAGAATTAGCCCTTTCTTTATTCCAGGTCGTTTAATAAATCTTGCCTCTGGACAGATATCAATTAGGAATAAATTAAAGGGACCAAATCATGCCGTTGTTACAGCATGTTCAACTGGCTCACACGCTATTGGAGATGCCGCACGTCTAATTAAGTATGGAGATGCCGATGTAATGATTGCAGGTGGAACAGAGTCTCCACTTTGCAGGCTATCAATAGCTGGATTTGCAGCTTGCAAAGCTCTAGCAACTAAATACAATGAATATCCCGAAAAAGGATCAAGGCCATTTGATGAGGATAGGGACGGATTTGTTATGGGAGAAGGTGCAGGAATTGTTGTTCTTGAAGAATACAATCATGCCAGAAATCGCGGAGCTAAAATATACGCAGAGCTTAAAGGCTATGGATTGTCAGGGGACGCCTTCCATATTACATCCCCATCTGAAGATGGAGATGGAGGCTATCGTTCTATGGCTGCTGCACTTAAAGACTCAGGATTAAATATTGATGATATTGACTATATTAATGCACATGGTACATCTACTCCTGCAGGAGACGAAATAGAGATTAGGGCTGTTGAAAAATTATTTCAATCCCATACCAAGAATTTACTTATGTCCTCTACCAAATCATCTGTAGGACATCTATTAGGCGCTGCAGGCTCTGTTGAAGCTATATTCTCAATTCTTTCAATGGAAAATAATGAAGTTCCACCAACTTTGAATTTAGATAATATTTGCACTCAAACAAAAATAAATTTAGTTGCTAATAAATCAATTAAAAAAGAAATTAATCATGCTTTAAGTAACTCATTTGGGTTTGGCGGCACGAATGCATCGTTAATTTTTTCAAAAATAAATGTAGATTAAGCTTAATGAATAACTCATTAATTTTACGAGAGGGGCTCATGGTAATAGTATCATCCCCTTCAGGCGCAGGAAAAACCACTCTAACTAGAAAGTTGGTTAATGAATTGGATGATGCTGTGTTGTCAATATCAGTAACTACACGTAAAAAAAGAGCAAACGAAGAAGAGGGTTTGCATTATTTTTTTCTAGAAGAAAAACAATTTATTAATATGAAAGAAAATAATGAATTGCTGGAGCATGCAAATGTATTTGGTTATTTTTATGGCACACCCAAAAATAACGTTTTAGAATCTGTTCAATCAGGAAAGGATGTAGTTTTCGACATTGATTGGCAGGGAGCAAAGCAGCTACGTAGCAATTTTCACTCTAATATTATTTCTATATTTATACTTCCTCCGTCAGCGAGCGAATTGATGAGCAGACTAATAAAAAGGGATCAGGACTCTTTTGATACAATAAAAAAGAGAATCACGGCGGCTTATGACGAGATTACTCATTGGAATGAATATGACTATGTAATTATAAACGACAACCTGGAGAGCGCCTATAGTGAGCTAAAAGCTATTATTTTATCAGAACGTTTAAAAATTAGTGATAAGAATAGAGATTCTATAGATAGTCATGTTCAAAAATTATTAATTGATTTAGAAAATCGACTAGAAAAATAAATTTTATATATTCTTTTCATATATACTGGATATTCTTAAATAGTCTTTGACGCTGAGTTCTTCTGGTCTTAGATCTGGGTTTATTTTATATTTCTCTATGAGATCATGCTCATTTATAACTTCCCTCAAGCCAGCCTTAATTTTCTTTCGTCTTTGACTAAAGGCGTGTTTTGTAATGAATTCCAGTATTTGTAATTGGAAATCTATTAAATCTTTTCCAATTGGCTCAAACATTACAAGCGATGATTCAACTTTTGGTTTTGGATAAAAAATATCAGGTTTTAAATCAAATAGTATTTTACATTTATTAAGAGATTGGCTCAATATTGTAAGTCTTCCATATTCTTTGCAATTGTGCTTTGCTATTATTCTCTGAGCAACTTGCTTTTGAAACATTAAAACCATTCTTTCGTAAAAAAAGTTTTTTTCTCTTGCAAATAACAGCGTTGTTAACAATTTTGTAGATATATTATACGGTAAATTAGATATTATCCTGACCTTCTTTTCCTTTATTTCAGAAAAATTAAAATCTAGAGCATCCGAATTCTCTAAAATAACTTTATTTGGGCTCTTGATTCTTAATTCTTCTAACAAAGGTAAAAATCTAGTATCTTTTTCAATTAGCAGTAATTTTTTTGCACCTTCTTTTAATAACTCCTTACTCAGACTACCCAATCCAGGGCCAATTTCAATTACAATATCGCATTCCGCGGGTTGTATTTGTTTGGCAATTTTATTCAATACATTTGAGTCAAAAATAAAATTCTGTCCAAGTTTTTTACTTGGAATAATATTTTGATTTAGCAAAGTTTTACGATTTGGAGAGGTTTTAAGTTCTTTTTCTTGCATAATTTTGGACCATTTTTTCTGCTAAATGTAGTGAATTGAACAAACTTTGATTGTTAGCGGACCCTTTTCCTGCATGCTGATAAGCTGTACCGTGATCAGGTGAAGTCCTTACTATATCTAATCCTAAGGTTACATTTACTGTTGCAAAATGCGCCAGGGTTTTAATTGGTATTAGAGCTTGATCATGATACATGCAAACTGCAATATCAAATGATCTAATGCTATCTTTATTAAATAGACTATCCGCAGATAAAGGACCTCTAACATTAAGTTTATTTTTTTTTAAAATTTTGATAGCTGGATCTATTATATCTATCTCCTCTTTTCCAATAAGCCCGGAATCGCCAGAGTGTGGATTGAGCCCAGTTATGGCAATTCTAGGTTTTCTCATGCAAAAATAAGCATCAACAGAGTCAATTAGGGTTTTGGTTGTTGCAATAATTAATTTAGAGGAGATATTTTTAGGTATTTCTGAGATAGGTATATGTCTTGTTAGGGGCACCACTTTAAGCATTTTGCTCACTAGCATCATCACGGGGTATTCGGTTTTGGAAATATATCCAAGTAGCTCTGTCTGGCCACTAAAATTTTTATTTGCATATTGTAGAGAATTTTTATTAACAGGATTAGTCACTAATGCAGATAGCGCGCCATCTTTGACAAGTTGGTATGCGGTATTAATAGAGTTAATAATAGAACTATTATTTTTAATTTCAAATCTATTGGGAGAAGTGCTCGCAATCGGTAAATCGATAACTGGGATAGCCTTATCAAAATCATCAATTACTGATTTGTCCGTTATATTTGTTATTTTATTTGTTTTAATTTTTTTATTTAGTAGTTTTGCTCGCTCATTTAGCAATGCTTCATTACCGATATAAACAAATTTAGGGACTCTTTCCTTACTCCTTGATAGCCAAGTTAAAATTGTTATGTCTGGGCCTATGCCACCTGGGTCACCCATTGTAAGGCCAATTGGAGGTATATTTTTATCGTTCTTTAAATTCAATTATCGAATCCTGTCTAATATCACGTAAATGTTTCGCGGAGTATTTCTCTATTTGTTTGACAAGAAGATAATTTTCTACTTCGCTATTTGTCATTATATTTGATTGATTGCAGTTTATATATATAATTATTCCATCATTTATCATTTGAGCTGGAAGTGGTCCATTTTTACCACTTTTTTTGAACATATTACGAAATGGTTGCTCGATATCGGATAACAAAATACTTTGATAGTTTGTTATATTAACATAAGGATAATCTTTAAGATTGATATTATTTTCAGCACAACTCCTATAATTTTTGATTATATTATCTGCAATTAATAATAATTCTTTCGGGTTTTTATCATTTTTATCTATAATTATTCTCTGTATATCAAATAAACTATTTTTAATTAAATCATCGCGATAATCTTTAATGTCATCCTGTGTTACATCTGCTAATCTAATGTAATTTCGTCTTATGTATGCTTGCCATGCAAGATTTGCTTTTCTTTGTTGAATAACTGTTTCAATATTTATATTTAATTCTTTTAATTCCTCCGTGAAGATTTGAAAATCATTTCCTTGACTTTGGAAAGTTTCTGCTAAACTTTCAATTGCTTTTTTATCAGTAATTTCAATGCCTATTGAACCTGATTCTTGAATCATCAAAGTTTCTTCAATTAATTCATTTATAGACATATTCTGTATTTCTTTATCAGTAGCATCCATGTTATTAGATTTATTAAACTTTGCTCGCTCCTCATAATCAGTATGTGTGATTGGCTCATCATTTACCAATAATATAATTTTTGTTATATTTGATGAATAAGCCTCATAACAAAATAATGATATAAAAACCATGCTAAGTAGGTATATCTTATGCATAAAGGACATCACTAATTTTATTTTGGAGAGGTTTTAAGTTCAAAATTTAAAAGGAATGATTGATCTTTCTTAACGTCTCTATCTGTAAAAAATGTTTCTTTATAAGCTAGGCCAAGCGAAAGACATTCATTGTCAAATTTTAGACCAAGCAGACTATTCATTACATCTTCTGATTCAAGATTATATGTGCCTGCCGTAATAAGAGACCAGTCTTTTGTAAGCCCAAGCTCTAGATCTCCTGATATTTCTTCAAGATCATTATTGCTTAACAAGTTAGCTTCAGAAGTTATGTCAGTAAAATTTAAGTTTAATAGAAAACTATCAGCATTTTTAATATTCATATTAAGCTCATGTAGATTGGGCTCGCTGAAAGAATCATCAAATCTAGTTTTATAGTCTAATCCAAAAAAATCATCTAAATTGTATGATATTGAACCTACTATATCTGAATGTTTTGTATTAGTTCCTGTCCAAGATAGACTGTTATTAGAATTTTTCCCACCAATATGATAGGATTTCCCGATAGATGCATTTAGATTACCACCAATTTTGTCCTGTAAACTATAATTTACACCAAATGATAGCTTGCTTCCTCCATCAATTTTATCATAGCCGTAGGCCCTATCAATATCGAAAAGATTGAATGTATTAAAATTGAAGACTTTTGAATCCTCGTTAAGAATATCAGAATCGGTTTCTTCGTCGCTTATAAATGTAAGTCTTGCTATAGGCTCTAATATTTGCTTACCTAAATTATTATTATTAAATAATGGCCATGATGACTGAACGGATAACTCAGGTGAAAGTCTTGAAAAGTATGTAGATTCGTCATCTGACTTATCATAGGTTCTAAAAAAGTCACTTCTTAATCCAAGATAAGGTTCAAAAATTAAGCCACTGTTTAGGATTATTCTATCATCCCAATGCAAACTTGTAGAAACCCGTGACTGTTCGTCACCACTATTTCTTAGTAGGTTTGAAGCTTGAGTAGTAAATTTTAGGTCATGATCAAATATAATATCTTTAAATGTATGGTCATACTCAACGAGTGGTAGTATTTCTGCTTGTGTTATCTCGTTTTCAGCTAAAAGATTATTGTAATCAAAAGCAGCTAAAGATAGATAATTTTGTTGCATAACACCTGTTAAATAAACGTTTGAGTTATTCTTTGTGGAGCTATCAATTTCATATCGCCTCATGTATGTATCATCGGTTGAGTAGGTAGCGTCCCATCCCCAATTCCATTCATTATTTATTGGGATGTCTGCTTTTGTTTTTATCCCAGCTCTAAAACTTTTATCTCCTGGAGCTACATCCAAAGGATCTGCTTGATATATAAAACTAGGCTTAATACTAATATCACCATTAGTTTTTGTTTTTTTTCTGTATTCAAATTTAAATAGAGGGCCCTGCTTTGATGTTATGAGGGGGGATACTGTAAGGTCACTTGTTTCGTCAATTACATGGAAATACGGAACGCTCACAGCATGACCATAAAAGTTTGATAATGAATATTCTGGCAACAAATATCCAGATTGTCTCTGAACCGTCATATCAGGATAGCTAAAATAAGGGAGTTGTATAATTGTTTTATCTAATAATTTAAATTTAACGTTCTCATACTCTATTTTTTTATTTTTTTCATCATGCAATACTTTTTCAGCTTCAAATTCCCAAGTATAAGGGCATTCAGGGTCTTCTTTGCATTTTTCACAAACTGTATAGGTAGCATTGCTAAATTTGTTAATATTACCAAGATCTAATTCTCCCTCTTGTGCTGTTATTTTGGCCCCATTTTGTAATATAATATTAGCACTCTGAATAAACCCCTTTTTCAGCTCTTCAGATAAAACAATACGATCTGCATAAATTTGGATATTATTTTTTTCTGTCATTACCACATTACCTGCAGCAGTAACTTTATCAATCTCTTTATCATATTCAATTGAATCAGCTTCAATAATGTAGGTTTTGAAGTATAGTTTAGCTTGGCCAGACGCCAGAATATTATTTCCATTATTTTCGTAAGATAAACTATCAGCCTCAAAGAACACAGAGTCTTGCTGGCCTCCATTAAGCTCAGAAGCCTTTGCTGGCTTAAAATCCAGTAAAAGCAATAAAGCAAAAATTATGATTAAAATTTTGCTAGTATTCATACAATTTATCCATCTTCTTGTTTAAGCAATATTTTAAGACTAATTAACGTAATTAGTGTTATATGCCACCAAGCTCCTAATAATGGGTTAAATATACCATTAATTGATAATATATGTGACACATAATTAGTAACAAAAAGTAAAAAACCTATAATTATCCCAAATAATATCATAAACATCAGGTGCTTTACACGAAATAATTTCACAGACAAGGTTGCGGCAACTAGTACCATGGAACATAAAAATGCTGGAAAAGCTATAAGAAAGTGAAGATTAACAAGATGTTTTGTATAATTTAGATCATTTTTCTTTAGGTCTGATATTCTTTGATTTAGTTGCCATATGGATAGTTTGTAGTTCTGCATTACATCTTCGTAGATAAGCTCTTCATCTGTATCGCTTTCAATAACATATTCTTTTAAATGCTTTTGACTTAAATCTAAGCCTATAAGTTTAACATCTTCTAGTTTCCAAGTATTATCTGTGTATGTTGCATACCTACTATCAATTTTATTGATAATTACATTCTCTTTATTGTATTGATAAAATGTAGCATTAATGAGTGTAAGGCTTTTAGGTAGAATTCTCTTAGAATTTATAACAATTGGACCAATCGAATTTTTTTGATATGACCAGAATTCATTCTCATACTTTGATAAAAATAGATTAATTTTTTCCTTTGTTACAGTTTTTTCTATTTCACTATATTTTATTTCTGATTTTAAACTAATTGGATTTATTATTAATACGGATAGGATTCCAATTAACAGTGCAATGAATAAACACGGGGATAGGATCTGCCAGATGGACAATCCTGATGCATTTAGCGTAATTAGCTCGTAATTCTTTGATAGTCTATAGAAGAATATCAGCGTTCCAAAAAGAATTGCAATTGGCAAAAATTCTTCAAGCGTTGCTGGCAGCTTTAATAATGCAAGATTAAGTATAATATGGAAGCCAATATCCGAGCTGTTTGACGTTTTTTTTAATATTTCCGATAGATCAATCAAATAAATTAATAAAGAGCAAACTGAAATCACTAGAAATGTTGAGGAAATAAAAATTTGGCTAAAGTATCTCTTGTATATCTTCATTATTTTTTAGCCTTTTTTATAACAAAATTTGGTAAACTTATATAGATAAACGCTATTAAAGTAATCACTGGGATGGTATAGTGGAGATAGTATAGCTCAATATTTTTAATTACAGATGTTATATAAATTCCTATAATTTTTATTACAAATGCTACAGCTGATGCATAAAAAATATATTTATACCTATGAGATCTAAAAGTTAAATTCATGTTCATATAAAAAAGAGCTACAAAAACAAAAGCTATTGTATATAAGGGGTTTGACAATCTAGAGTGCGCTTCATTTTTCATGTCAATTTTCTCAAATTCACTCTTTACATCTTCTGGAAAAAGCAGTTCTCGAAGAGATTTGTCTGAGGGTTTAAAGAAAACTTCACTAGCGGTCCTTAACACATTAGATAGGTTTATAGAGTAGTTATCGAATACTAAAATTTCAGTTGGCTCACTTATTTCTAAAAGATTAGAATTAAATATTTTTCCATTTTCCATTTCTAATATTAGATTATCCTCAATTTTTGAGATATATGCTCGTTTTGCGGTGTAAGTTAATGTACTGTCTCTTTTTGATTTATCGTTAATTATAATGCCATGTAGAGCGCCATTTTTTTCTTTTTCATTAACAAAGATAGTGAAGTTATCATCCGGTGAGATAAATTCTGATTCCTTGAACGAACTACTGATAATATCAGATTTAATGGTCGTTATTTTTTCTCTAAATTCTTGCATGCACCAAGGTGTAATAAATATATTATTTATGTATATAAATATCGTAATGAATAATGAGATTCTTATTAAGGACATCCATTGTGAGTAAGGACGCAATCCGCTTGCATGAAGAATTATAGTCTCGGAGTCCCGAATCATTCTGTCTAAAACAATAATAGCTGCAATAAACATACATGATGGCGCCATGATGCTTATTAGCCATGGGTAAAGAAGTATTGTCAAAGATATGAAATCCATTATTGTTCGATCTTTTTGGATGATTAACTCTATATATCTAATAGTTTGTGATATCCAAGCTAGTGAGGACATTACAAAAAGTGTCACTAAGAATGTAGATATTGTATTATTGCTTATGTAATTATTTATTGTCCGCATTATCAATCATAATTAATTTAGTTATTGAAATACAAAATTATAATTTTTTATTTAACTATAAATATATCTAAAGTATAAATAATAGATTATATTAGTTGAAGGTTAAATATGAAAATATCATTTGTTAATAATAGCATCGAAGCCAGCGGCTCTCTAATACTTTTTTTTACAAAAGAAAGTGGGCTCTTTTTATCAAAGCAATCAGATAACGATCTTAAAGTAATCAAATTATACCAAACTCTTCTATCAACAAGTAAAGACAAAAAGATTGCCGATGATATTTACGATATAGTTTTACCTCATGGTAATGCATATGACAGGATTATTTTCTTTAAATTAGATGTTACAAAATATACTCAGGAATATGATTGGGTAAAATTTGGAGGCTCCGTTTGCTCTTACCTCACTCAAAATAAAGTTCGAGACATAAATGTCAGATTTGAATCTAATTTAAAAAAATTTGACAGTATTAGTATACCTTCACTGATTTCATATGGCATTAGCTTAAAGGCCTATAGCTTTAACAAATACAAGACTAAGAAAAATAAATATAATTTTGAACTTGGAAATATAAGATTTTTAACTAATAATTTTGCAACAATTAGCAATCAATTTAGTGAATACCGAAAAGTTATAGATGGGGTAAATCTTGCTAGAGATCTTGTGAATGAACCTGCAAATATTCTTACTCCCGAAGAATTTGTTCGAAGAATTGCGTCATTAAATTCTCCAAAACTAAATATTAAAATTTTACCATTAAAAAAGTTACAAAAGCTTGATATGGGAGCGCTATTATCAGTAGCGCACGGCAGCAGAAAGGAGCCCTATGTTGCAATAATGGAATACCTGCCAAACAAGAATCAAAAACCACTAGCATTTCTTGGAAAGGGAGTGACTTTTGATACTGGGGGTGTTTCAATCAAGCCATCTGGCGGAATGGAAGAAATGAAAGGTGATATGGCAGGGGCAGCAACTGTTGTTGGTCTTTTAAAAATTCTATCCGATAGAAATGCAAATATAAATGCTATTGGTCTAGTTGGCCTTGTTGAAAACATGACTGATGGAAATGCAATGAGGCCTGGGGATATAATTACCTCAATGTCAGGAAAGACAATAGAAGTTTTAAACACTGATGCAGAAGGAAGACTCGTCCTTGCAGATCTAGTAACCTATGCAATTAAGAATTATAATCCAAATTCTATAATAGATTTGGCAACTTTGACAGGTGCAATATTAGTTGCGTTGGGCCAAGAGAAAGCCGGCTTATTCTCAAATAATGACGACCTGGCAAAAAAACTTATTAAATCTGGTGAAAAAACAGGAGAACCATTATGGAGGATGCCATTAGGCGATAATTATAGAAAAATGATTGATTCAAAAGTTGCGGATATAAAAAATATAGGCGGAAGATATGCTGGGGCAATAACAGCAGCAGAGTTTATTCATGAGTTTACCGAGAAGGTCCCCTGGGCTCACATAGATATTGCAGGCACATCTATATCAAGCCTCAAAAATGAAATAAACTCAAGCTGGGCATCCGGATTTGGTGTGAGGCTATTAAATGAATATGTAAAAGATTTTGAAAAAAGTTAACGCGACTAGTTTTTCATAATTGAAAAATGATTAAATAGGGTGTATGTATCATATTTTAAACAAATTTGAGGGCAACTTAATGGCTACAGAAGAAACACTATCAATTATTAAACCTGATGCAACTAGAAGAAATTTAATAGGAAAGATTATATCTAAATTTGAAGAAGGTGGTCTTAGAATTATTGCTCAGAAGAAAATTAAATTAACCAAGCAAATGGCTCAAGATTTTTATGCAGTACACAAGGACAGGCCGTTCTATAATGATTTAGTGGATTTTATGATCTCGGGACCTGTAGTTGTCCAAGTGCTTAGTGGCGATAGCGCGGTAGCTAGAAACAGAGAAATTATGGGAGCTACAAACCCAGATGAGGCAGAGGAGGGCACAATAAGGAGAGAGTTTGCTGAAAGTCTAGAGGCAAATTCCGTGCATGGATCAGATAGCATTGAAAATGCAAAGATTGAAATAGAGTTTTTCTTTTCTGCGGATGAAATTGTCGGTTAATTGTGTATCCGAAATATCTAAAGTTTTCTATTGTAAATATTTTTTATCTTATCCAGGGTTAGTAACTGACCAATCTTTCTTCAAAGATGCCTTTTCGGATACATTATTGTCTTTTATAATAAGTTTGTCTTGCGCTAATTTTTTTAAGGACAATGGAAAAATTTTATGCTCTAGCTCAAGTACCTTATTTGCTAAACTTTCCTCAGTATCGTCGTCCGATATTGGAACTGCCGCTTGCATAATAATTGGACCAGAGTCTAGTTCTGATCTGACAATGTGAGTAGTGCACCCAGTTATTTTCACACCATCAGACAACGCTCGGGCATGGGTATGCAAACCTTTGTAGGCTGGTAGGAGCGAAGGATGTATATTTATTATTTTATTATGCCAATTATTAACAAATTGCGCGCTTAATATTTTTAAATAACCCGCTGTACAAATGATATCTATATCAAAAGAGGATATTGTATCAGATATTATTTGGTCAAAGTCATTGTCAGATTTGTAATCAAGCCTATTAAATGATTTGGTTTCAATCCCATACTCTTTTGCAATTTGAAGGCCATAAGCCTCGTTCTTATTTGATATTACTAGTTTTATAGTGGCTGGGTAATCATTAGCTTCTGAAGCTTTAATTAAAGCTTCCATATTTGATCCCCTGCCAGATATAAGAATGGCAACTTTTTTCTTAATCATAGCCTAAGCCACCTTTGTATATGATCTTGCTATTCTTTATTATTCTTCCAATTTCTATGGGGCCTTCGTCAAGGTTAGCAAAACATTCAATTGTCTCTTCAATCTTATTTTGGTCAATTACTAATGCCATACCGATTCCACAATTAAAAGTCTTTAAAAATTCGGAATCATCTAGATTACTTATTTTTTTAAGCCAGCTATAAATATTTGTTTTTGGATATTTTTCTAGATTAATTTCTGCAGCTAAATTATCTTTTAATACTCGGGGCAAATTCTCAGTCATGCCACCACCAGTAATATGAGCAATTGCTAACAAAGATGAAACATTTGCATTGATATATTTAATATCTTCAAAATAAATTTTTGTTGGTTGCATAACAGCTTCTATCAGAGGATTGTTATCAATAATAGTATCTAATAGGTCAATTTTGTTATATTCAATTAACTTATTTACCAGTGAAAATCCATTCGAATGTATTCCCGAGGATTTTAATCCAAATACATAGTCACCTTCGTGAATTTCTTTTGGGAGCAGGCTATTTCTTTCAGCTAAACCTACGCAAAAACCAGCAAGATCATAGTGACCTTTTTTATAAAAACCTGGTAATTCAGCAGTTTCACCGCCTACTAAAGCGCATTTTGATAATTTACAACCTTCTGCAATACCGGAAATAACATCCTTTGTAATGTTGATATCAAGTTTACTAGTTGCGAAGTAATCAAGAAAGAATATAGGATCACCGCCTTGGGCAATAATATCATTAACGCACATTGCAACGAGATCAATTCCAATTGTATTATGCCTGTTATAATCAAAGGCAAGTTTTAACTTAGTACCGACACCGTCAGTAGCGGAAATGATTAATGGGTCATTATATTTAACTTTACTTAAATCGAATATTGAAGCAAATCCCCCAAGCAAAGCATCGGCCCCTTCTCGTTTAGTAGAGGAAACTATGGATGAAATATCCTTAATTAATTGATTTCCTGTATCAACGTTTACGCCGCTCGACTTATATGTTATTTTTTTATTTGTATCCATGAGCTTATGAGAATATGATCATTTTTTAATTATATTATATTAAATTGGATAATCATAGGTTAGTTTATTTTATCAATAAAATATTTTAGGTAAAAAGTTGGAAAAGCAGTTATTTTTTAATATTGAAGAGCGGCCATCATTTGATGTTGAGGATTTTATTGTCTCA
>CEUZ01514252.1_pt1 | contig 19039 bp, 18 predicted proteins | sample 361511 | NCBI WGS metagenome assembly CEUZ01 (sample SAMEA2622822, study PRJEB7988) | marine metagenome | biome: marine biome (ENVO:00000447); feature: surface water layer (ENVO:00002042); material: "saline water (ENVO:00002010), including plankton (ENVO:xxxxxxxx)" | depth 5 m
ATATGAACTGAATTCCATTGACTGACTAGCACGCCCCTGAGTTAGGGATCGGAGCGTGGTAGTATAACCAAACGTTTCTCCAAGCGGAATAGTTCCACGAATATATTGATATTCCCCTTCACCTTCAACTTGCATTACACGTGCACGACGACTATTTAGGTCACCAAGAACATCACCAAGAAATTCCGCAGGTGTAGTAACTTCGAATTGCATGTATGGTTCAAGTAGAATTGATCTGCCCTTCTGCAATCCTTCTTTCAGAGCCATCGATCCAGCTATTTTAAATGCAATTTCAGACGAATCTACTGGATGGAAACTTCCATCAACTAATGCAACCTTCATGTCTACCACAGGGTATCCTGCCAAAACACCATTATCCATTGCTTCTTTAACACCCGAATCTACTGCAGGAATATATTCTCTAGGAACTACACCTCCTACAATTTTATTTTCAAATACGTATCCACCAGTTCTTTCAAGAGGTTCAATTTCCAACCATACATGTCCAAATTGCCCACGACCTCCACTTTGTCGAACAAATCGACCCTCAACACGAATAGGCTTAGTAATAGTTTCACGATAAGCAACTCTAGGCTTGCCTACATTTGCTTGCACATTAAATTCTCTCTTCATGCGATCCACAAGAACTTCTAGATGTAATTCACCCATCCCTGATATCAAAGTTTGTCCCGTTTCTCGATCATAACGAACTAAAAATGTTGGGTCTTCCTCAGCAAGTTTTCTTAAAGCTTCTTCAAGTTTTTCTTGGTCAGCCTGACTTCGTGGCTCCACAGATACTGAAATAACTGGTGAAGGAAACTGCGGAGGCTCAAGCACAACCTGGGAATCTTGTGCACAAATTGTATCACCAGTAAATGTGTCTTTAAGCCCAATAACACCATAGATATGCCCAGCTTGTATATCCTCAACCTCTTCTCGTTTATCTGAATGCATAATCACAACTCTGCTGATGCGTTCTCTATGCCCCTTCGTTGCATTATAGACTGCAGATCCTGCTTTCATCGTTCCTGAATAAGCTCTTATATAAGTAAGCCTGCCTACATACGGATCGACTGCAACTTTAAATGCAATGGCTGAAAATGGATCACTAAGGTCAGGAGCTCGTTGAATAACTTCTCCGGTATTAGGATCCTCTCCATCTACAGGAGGAACGTCTGAGGGAGATGGTAAGTATTTCACAATAGCATTAAGCAGTGGCTGAATTCCCTTGTGTTTTAACGCAGCACCACAGAGAACTGGTACTATTGAATTTGCTAAAGTTCCTTTTCGCAATCCATTATTCAATTCCTCAACAGAAATTTCCTGGCCTTCCAAATATTTTTCCAAAACCTGATCGTCTACTTCAGCAACTTTTTCAATGAGATGTTCCCGCCATTGAGCAATCTGATTTTCCATACCTTCAGGAGTATTTCCTTCTACAGGTTCTACCGGTTCATCACCATGGTAATACCATGCCTTTAATTCTATAAGGTCAAAAAAACCAGTAAAATTACCCTCTTCGCCAATCGGAAGTTGTATTGGAAAAGCGTTTGCTTCAAGACGTTTATTTATTGTTTCTATTGCACGCAAGAAATCAGAACCCACTCGCTCCATTTTATTCACAAATGCAATACGCGGAACTCCATACCGATTTGCTTGACGCCAAACAGTTTCAGATTGAGGTTGCACTCCAGCTACAGCATCAAAAATAACTATTGCACCATCGAGCACACGTAAACTTCTCTCAACCTCTGCAGTAAAATCCACGTGACCAGGAGTATCGATAATGTTTAATTGATGGTCTTTCCAGAAAACTGCTGTGGCTGCGGAAGTTATTGTTATCCCACGTTCTTGTTCTTGAGGCATCCAGTCCATCACTGCAGTACCCTCATCTACACTTCCAACTTTGTAAGTGCGTCCTGTGAAAAACAACACTCTCTCAGTAACAGTCGTTTTCCCTGCATCTATGTGGGCAATAAATCCTATATTTCGAATATTCTCCAAAAGAAATTCCCTTGTCTAATGTTAGTTACCGTCAATTTAACTTTATAAACTCTATCACCATCGATAATGTACAAATGCTCTATTTGCTTCTGCCATGCGATGCAAGTCTTCACGTCTTCTTACTGCAGCACCTTCACCTCGAGAGGCATCCATTAATTCCTGTGCCAGCTTCTGACGCATTGCAGCACCTTTACGATTCCTTGCAGCCGTTATTAACCATGTCATTGCCAAAGCAACACCACGTCGTGGACGTACTTCAACCGGAACTTGATAGGTTGCACCACCTACACGACGAGCACGGACTTGGAGCTGAGGAGTACTGTTTCTTACTGCTTCAGTAAAAACATCAACTGAGGGACGTCCAGCCTGAGATTCGATTATCTCCAAGGCATCATAAACTATTCCCTGTGCAACTGTTTTTTTTCCATTAAGCATCACACGATTTATAAACCGTGCAAGATCTTCACTCCCAAACTTTGAGTCGGGAGAAATTTCACGAATTTCTGCTCTTCGCCTTCGCATAATTTCCTAACTAAAAAATGAAACAATATGAATTAAAAATCTTCGAACTAGGATGGTCGACTACCGTATTTGCTTCGCCCCTGTTTTCTATTGGTTACTCCCGCTGTATCCAATGTGCCACGAACAATATGGTATCTCACACCTGGAAGATCAGGGACTCGTCCACCTCGAACCATTACAACAGAATGTTCCTGGAGATTGTGACCTTCACCTGGTATATATGCAGTTACTTCTGTGCCGTTAGTTAGTCGCACCCTAGCAATTTTCCGAAGGGCTGAGTTTGGCTTTTTGGGAGTCATCGTTCTTACCTGAACACAAACTCCACGCCGTTGAGGGGATCCTCCAGGGACCCAGTTAATTCGATTTCGTAAGGTATTCTGAACCCAATGAAGGGCAGGCGCCTTACTCTTGCTTTTTGCAGGTTTTCTACCTTTTCGAACTAGCTGATTAACAGTTGGCATCTAACATATTCTCCGAAATTGAAACTTGTATGACCAATTAATTAGCCACAAACAAATATGCTAACAACCATCATTCGTATTGTCAACAAATATAACACATATCTGAAAAGGATTGCTGATTTGTTGAGTAAAAATAGTCTCCATGAGCACTAGAATCTATCATGCTCATGGAGACTATTTTAATATCAATAATTATGATCCATACCTAGTATCAGAAACAGCATCACTGTAGTCGATGCCTTTTGTAGCCCAAAATATCGTAGCAATTTCATCAACAACAGCTACTAATTTTCGTGCGGACTCTGAACTAACACCTTGTTTATTTGCACCTGCTAATTTATTTGCGTTCCAAAATAACTCGTGCAAATCCGGATATTTTTCAAGATGTTCTGGCTTGAAGTAATCTGACCAAAGAATATTAAGTTCATTTTTAACATTCTGAGCATGCTCTTCTTTTACTCGAATCAATCTGGATACCCCATTTGGTTGTTCAACCTGAGTTACGCCATTACTTAGATCTACAGCTTCCATTCTAACAGTCATTTTTAAAACTGTTTGAGCTGCTATTTTCGCAGTAATTGGATCATATATGCCACATGGAATATCACAATGGGCATAAGCTGATCTTGATGGGAATAATTTTTCAATCCTTTGATTTACAAACTTCGAAATGTCCATGTTCTCTCCTTATTCAATCAACAATGTCTTACTGTCTCACTTTAGACAACCATAAGACATCGCACAAGTGTTAATTATTATTAATCAATACACAATTAAATAAAATCATTCATTGCGAAGTTTAATAGTATTAAAGATACTATGATTATGAAAAAGGTCATATCTGAAATTTATTGTTTAATACTATTGATTTTTAGTTTGCTATCAAGGTCTCGATTCGTTGTAAGAGGCAATAGCATGCTACCTACATTTAGTGACTCAGATAAATTTATCATTAATCGATTTAGATACATCTTTTTTAATCCAAAACGTGGAGACATAGTTTGCTTCAAAGCTAATTGGGGAATAAACAATATTTACCTTAAACGAATCATCGGTTTACCAGGTGAATCAATAGAATTGAATGGGAATGAAATCTATATAGATGGAGTAAAATATTATGAAAATTATATTTTAGAAATTCATTCAACTATTCAAAGTAAACATTTATACTGCAAGCTTGAAAATTCTCAATATTTTGTGTTAGGAGATAACAGAGAAACTAATTTCGATAGCAGAAGATTTGGACCAATCGCAAAAAAAGATCTTATTGGTCCTACCTATCAAATATGTTTTTAATATCTGTAAATTGAATTCTTAACCACGCATCTACATCATTTTTTTCAATGATATCTAATAGTGCTTTAGATCTATCTTGTCGTTCACTTAAACTCATTGTTACTGATCGATAAAGTGCTTGTTCAGTTCCCTCAATGTCCGCAGGAGATACAGAAAGAACACCATCCTGTAATTCATCAAAAGTGCTTGATGTTTCTGATAAAACTATAACACCGTTTTTATCATTAACCACAGGCCCTTCTTTTGTGACTAAATTTGTGCCATCTACTAAGGGATTAACTAATAAAGTATCGTATACCTTTAGCCCTGCCATAGCTTGAGCATAGTTATTCTCAGAAAATACCCTTATTGGCACCCATTCTGGATTTCCATAGGTTTTATTTATATTGTCTACTATATTATTAATTTCGTCTTGATAACGTTCATATTGTTTAACATGCGTTCTTGAAGGAACAAGAAAGGCGAGAAAAACTACTCTTTCACGCAATTCGGGATGTCGCTCAAGCATTTTTCCATAGGCGCGAAATCCTCTCGTAATATTTTTATTCGGCTCGGTTCTATCAACTCGTACAATATTATGATCTCTTAGATACCCACTTATCTTTTCCGAAAATTCAGTTGCTCTAGGTGCCTTTGCGATATTTCTTACCTCATTAAGATTAATTGACAAAGGATAAACTTTAGCAAAGGTAACATGTTTATTGGTTTTTACTGATTTATCATCATAATTAATTACTGCATCTTTAATAAAAGTTCTGCAGGAATCCAAAAAATTGTAAACATCTCTTTCTGATTGAAATCCTACAAGATCATTTGAACATAAACTTCTAAAGATCGACTCCCTCATGAATTCAGGAATTAGCTGCCATGAACGAACATCTGGCCAAGGTATGTGGACGTAATGATAAATAAAAGAATCAGGACTATTTTTTCGTACTATCTCTGAAACAAGATACATATGGTAATCCTGAACAATAACAATATTTTCTTTTGAATTCCCATTCGAATCTAGTTTGATTTCATCTAATACAGAAGCAGCTATAGCTTCGTTCACCATAACGTAACCGTTAGTCCAAGCATCCGTAACAGTAGAGTCAACATTTGGAGTGTAAGGTGAGCTCCACATATTATGTTGAAGAAACCAGAGAAGAGGATTACATATAATATTATAGAATTTATGATAAGTCCTACGTGGAGTTACAACAAATCTTACATGACCTTTCTGTGATGGTAATGGAGAAGGAATTGCTCTATTCTCAAAAGCATCTAAAGCTCTTCTATCACCATCCCCCATAGCATTAGCAACCCATGAGAACTCAAATTCCTGAAGCAACTGACTGAACGCTGTGACTATTGCACCACTTCCACGACGAGCCTGTAAATTTCCTTCTTGATTTACCTGGAATTCAACTGGGCCACGATTACTTGCCATAATTATTCGATTTTTAGAGGTGATCGAAGAAATCAAGTCAGCAAGTTCATTGTTATATAAATTATTATCAACTACATTTACCATATCTACTCACAAATCTAACTTAACGAAATTCGTCAAATCTGTTCAAATGTCTCATTTACATGAGGGATTAAAATCTAAACCCTAAAAGAGATCGTAAAATCTTGTACCTTTTTATAATTAAACTATCAGACAAAGTGTAAACGATATACATAGTAGAAAAGTTCATTTATATGTAGAATTGGAAAGGTAATATATCAAAATAAATATGTAAGTTGATATGAATCATATCAACTTGATTGACAAAGATAGTGCAAGGTTATTATTATGAGATGTAGATGATAATCATTTTTAAAAGGTTTTAATTATGAATAAAGACAATTTTACAAATTCGGCAAAACAAACATTAGCAAAATCTCAAGATATTGTTCAGCAATATCAGCACAGTCAATGGGATATAGAGCATATTTTTCTTGCCCTTATTGATGACGCTGAAGGAATTCCTTCCCAGTTGTTCAAAGAATTAGAAATATCTGTAGAATTACTCAAAACAAACATTGATGTCGTACTCCGAAAGATACCAAAACTACAGTATACCCCTACTCAAATTTTTCAAACTCCTCGAACCAATCGCCTCTTAGAAACTGCTAAAGCCGAAGCTGACCGGTTAAAAGATGAATTCATTGGTACAGAACATTTGTTGATTGGAATCACTCATGAACAAACAGGTGATTCAGCGGAAATACTTCATGATAATCAAATTGATACTGAGAAAATCTATCAAGCATTAGGTAAAATCAGAGGAAATAAAAGAATCACTGATCCAACGGCTGAAACAAACTATAGATCACTCGAAAAATATTCCATAGATCTAACTTCATTAGCAAAACAAGGGCTTTTGGACCCTGTGATCGGAAGAGACAAAGAGGTTCAAAGTCTAATACAAACATTATCCAGAAGAACAAAAAACAACCCAGTCCTCTTGGGTGAAGCAGGTGTTGGAAAAACAGCAATTGTCGAAGGTTTGGCACAATATATTTTAACGGGTGACGTTCCTGAACCATTAATCAACAAACAAGTTGTTAGTTTGGATATGGGAACTCTCGTGGCAGGTGCCAAGTTTAGGGGAGAATTTGAAGAAAGATTAAAATCCATACTAGAAGAAATTCAACTAGCAAAAGGAAAGATAATTTTATTTATTGACGAATTACACACTGTCGTCGGAGCAGGAGCAGCTGATGGTGCAATAGATGCATCGAATATGATGAAACCTGCACTTGCAAGAGGAGACATTCAAGTAGTAGGCGCAACAACTCCAGATGAATACAGAAAATATATAGAGAAGGATTCAGCTTTAGATAGGAGATTTCATCCTGTTTGGGTTGAAGAACCATCTCATGAAACTACAATTGAGATGCTTAAAGCTCTCCGACCCAGATATGAAGCTCATCATAAAGTAACAATAGATGATTCCGCTTTAATTGCTGCAACTCGATTAAGCAAACAGTATATATCTGATCGACATTTACCTGATAAAGCTGTGGATTTAATAGATGAAGCAGCTGCAAAATTACGTCTGGAAATGTCAAGTATGCCAAAAGCTATAAAAGACCTTCAGAAAAGATGTCAAGAACTAAATAATCTAGAGGATGCTGCCTCTCAAAGAGGTGATTTTGGGAAAGCATCTGAAATAAGAGCCGAAAGAATTCAATGTGAATACTCATTTAGAACCAAACAAAATGAATGGTTTCAGGAAAAGAAAATTGAATATTCCGATGAAGGATTTCCATCTGTACAAGAAGAAAATATAGCTAATCTTATAGCTAGCTGGACAGGAATACCAGTTAATCGTCTTTTAGAAGAAGAAATAACGAAGCTTATGGAAATGGAAAATAGATTAGCTACAAGAGTGATCGGGCAATCTGAACCAATTAAAGTTATTTCAGATGCCATTAGACGGGCAAGATCTGGGCTGAAAGATGCTAATCATCCCATTGGAGCATTTATGTTTATGGGCCCAACGGGTGTGGGGAAAACGGAACTTGCTCGAGCATTAACAGAATTTCTTTTCGATGACGAGGAAAATCTTATTAGAATAGATATGTCAGAATATATGGAACAACATTCTGTCTCAAGACTTATAGGATCTCCACCTGGCTATGTTGGGCACGATGAAGGGGGCCAACTTACAGAACTGGTAAGACGCAGACCATTCAGAGTAATTTTATTTGATGAAATTGAGAAGGCACATCCACGTGTTTTTGATTTACTTTTACAACTACTTGATGATGGAAGACTTACTGATGGACAAGGAAGAACAGTTGATTTTCGAAACACTGTCATCATTATGACTAGTAATTTAGGAGCATCAGATTTTGGTAAATCCGAAAGTTTAGGGTTTCGAAAAGGTACGGATTACGAAAATATTATAACCAAATTGCGAGGATCAGTTGAAAATGCATTAAGAAAATCATTCCGGCCAGAATTTTTAAACCGCATAGATGAAATATTAATATTCGACCCTCTGACTCAAGATGAGATTTTGTCAATTGTCGATCTTATGATCTCAAATTTGCAGAAACAACTTATCGAACGCGAAATAGAACTTTCATTATCCAAAGAGGCAAAAGTCTGGATAGCAAAACAAGGTTTCGATGCAGAATTTGGAGCAAGACCATTGCGAAGGGCAATTGGTAAATTTATTGAAAATCCTTTATCACAGAGGATACTGTCTGGTGATTTAGTAAGGGAAAACAAAATATATATTACACACAATCCCGAAACTAATGCTCTTATGTTTGAGTTGCAAAATGTAGAAGTGAATGTTTAATTGTTTAAAAATGGAAAATGATTTAATGGACCATGACCTTGCCCTATAGGTTTAGCATTTATGATACATTCATTTACATATGATTTTGAACGATGAAGAATATCCGAAATCGATAGATTCAAAGCAAGGTTCGCAGTTAATGCAGCAGCAAAAGTACATCCTGTTCCGTGAGTATTTTTGGTTTGAATCCTTTCCGCACTAAGAATTTGAAAATCATGCCCATCAAAATAAACATCATCACATTTATTGTCCGTTCGATGTCCGCCTTTTATTACTACTGAACCTGCACCAAGTTTATCCACTATAAATCTTGCAGCATTTTTTAAATCATCATCGTTTTTTATAGAAAACTTAACCAACGTTTCAGCCTCAGGAATATTTGGAGTTATAACATCTGACAAAGGAATCATTAATTCTTTCAATTCATTCACAGCATTTTCTTCTAGTAACCTATCCCCACCCTTAGCTACCATAACTGGATCCAGCACTACTTTTACATAATTAGTTTTTTTAATTTTGGTAAGACATTGTGCAACAGTATTTATAATAGCTATATTCGAAAGCATTCCAATTTTTATAGCATTAGGAACTATATCATCCATAACTGCAAATATCTGATCTTCTATTACCTGATTTGGAATCTCAAATATATTCGTTACACCAACTGTATTTTGTGCTGTAACAGCAGTTACGGCTGAACATCCATATACCCCAAAGGCTGCAAAAGTTTTCAAATCCGCTTGAATACCTGCTCCACCCCCAGAGTCAGAACCAGCTATAGTCAAAGCAATAGACATTTACACCCCTCTCTACTTATTAACAAACAAAAAAATAACCTACATTCAAGTTCTTGTACTAAGTTTTCTTAGGAGTTCATAGGTATATATGCCGGTATAATGAACATCACTCCACAAAAACTGCAATGCATATTGACCCACAGTAGTATATTCCAATGCATAAACATCCTCTGGAACAGTAGACTCATCAATTTCTCTTCTGCTAGGCCACTCACCAACACAAACTGCACATCGACAATTCAATCTTAGATAACGATGGTCATAGCTTGAAATAAGCCCATCATCCCACTGAATAATTATACTTTCTGGCAAAAGTTGCACTTTTACAGGACGAAATAACGAATTCTGAGACATATGACCTCCATACAATTTTAGAATTTTGATGTTGATATATTCTTACAAGCTTCTAACACTGTTTTTACTCTAATCACATTTCTAGGACAAATAACATCCTGATTCCAATATTGATCCCTTAAATATAATAGCTTTTTTGGGTATTCATACATATCCCTTACTAAATTTGGATTATCATCTATCAAAATATCTATTGGGTATTCTAATTTACTTGGCCCAGAATGATTCAAAGTTACAGAATCATAATCAATTTTATGATTTTCAAGCCACTTCAAGGCTTCAAAATGAGTTCCTATATTCCTGTTTGAAAGAATTATAACTTTGTGTCCAGCTTCTTTAAGAATTTTTATTCCTTCACATAATCTAGGTTCAAGAGGCTCCATGCTTAGATAATATTTCTTCCAAGCTCTATCTAAAAGTGTATTAAATTCCTCATAAGTAATTCCTAAAATACTCGGCATATCCCAGGAAGCCCAGTCATTGTAAGAAAGCCTCATGTCTAATTGCTCCTCATGAGTTAATCTATTAACAGCACCTACTAGATCAACTAAGGTTCCGTCTAAATCCAAAGCTACATTCACTTCATTCACCTACAGCAATAGTATTGACCCAATTGAGGAAATGGGAGTAGACTTACAAAAATATCACATTCGGGAAAAGCAAGCTATGCCTATTTATGAATATAAATGTATTCCATGCGACAATCGTTTTGAGTTGATAAAACCTCTTTCAAATAATAATCAAACCGATATATGTCCTTCATGTGGAGAAAAAGCTGGGAAAGTCTTATCACTTTTTGCATATATTGGACCTAATTCAGGAGATAATGGTTATTTTTCCGGTAACAACTCGGATATAGTTGCCGGATGCCAATCAGGGCAATGTGCATGTGCTGCAAATTCATTATAAATCATCATCATCCATCATGGGCTTCCAACTTCACTTTATTTTTGAAAATATAACTTATTCACTTAAGTAGTCTTTTAAAAAAAGTAACCCCAGCAAGAATTCCTATTGCTTGCAAAAATACAACAGCTACTAAAATTAACGTTGCATCGATCCAAAATCCTTCAGGGAAAAGCATAACTAAGTAATCAGAACGAGGATCGAGTTGCCAATAATCATTTCTAAAACTTAATTCATGAAACAGATAAAACAAGGGCCGGAATGCAATTGCTAGAACTATACCTGATAAAAGAATTATAATAATTGTAACTAAGCTGCTGAATTTCAAAACATCCAAAATGCCAATTATACTGTTACTCGATAATTTTTTTTGTTTGAATAATTTGACCGGATTAAAAATCAAAATAACAATAGCAATCAATAGTGCAAATGAAATTACTTTTGCAAGTTTAACTTTTTCAATTAGAGTTTTTACATCAGCCATATGGATAATTTCTTTCTCTTTAAAAAGTGGCTGATTATTTATATTTATATCCAGAGTATTTGAGTTACCAACCAAATATTCTATTATTTCACCTGCTATAATTTTAAGTTTGTCATCTGGTATACCTGTTGATTCATTAATATGATACTTTGTAAAACCGTAATTATATAAACGAATTTCCCCAAAAGCGAAAAGTGTACTGGTGGATATTAAGCATACAATCAAACTGGCTGTAAAAAAGATTTTCATCGTTACTGAATCTAAAATTTTATGCATTTAAAATATTTATGTTTTTGAACTTGCTCACTAAAAGAATAATATGTACAAAATTAATTATACTCTAGGTTAATCATTGCGAGGTATTTATGAAAAAAACTTACAGTCCAAAAGGAACCTATCAAGGATTAAACGAAATAATCAAAAAATTAAGATCAAAAGAAGGATGCCCTTGGGATCGGGAACAGACTCACAATTCACTAAAACCCAATCTTGTTGAAGAAATGTATGAAACACTAGAAGCAATTGATGCTAATAACATTAAAGGTATGACAGAAGAATTAGGTGATATCCTAACTCAGATACTATTCCATGCTCAGATCGGAGAAGAAAATAAAACTTTTAGTGACAAAGACATCTTTACTGAGGCTGAAAACAAACTCATTCGACGTCATCCTCATGTTTTTGATAAATCTCCAATGCCTCAAACTTCCCAGGACGTTGAAAAAAACTGGGAACAGATAAAAAAGAATGAACGACAAGAAAGGCAATCCATATTAGATGGACCTTCCAAGTTGGCACCCTCATTGTCCTACGCTCAATCGATAGGAAAAAGAGCTGCACGATCGGGATTTGATTGGAACAAAGAATCAGAAATTTTTGAAAAGCTTGATGAGGAAATTAATGAGCTGCACAATGCAAAAACCACTTTAGAAGTTGAGCATGAAATCGGAGATATCTTGCTAACAATAACTAATCTAGCAAGATGGGTAGGTGTTGATGCTGAATCCTCATTAAGAAAAGCCAGCAAACGATTTTACGAACGATTCACATTTATGGAATATGAAATTTACAAAAACGAATTAGAAATTAATCAGGTTGACATGGATACATTTACAACCCTTTGGAACAAAGCAAAATCAAAAGAAAAAACCAAATCCTAAGAAACAGAAACGTGCCGAGGGGCAGAGTCGAACTGCCGACACGTGGATTTTCAGTCCACTGCTCTACCACTGAGCTACCTCGGCTTTTTCCAATATTTATCCTATGATTGTAATTTGAAACATGTCAAGTTAAACGTTAAAAGTAAGAATGATTACCATTTGAAAGGCACTAATAACTTGACAAATATACTGTTTAATAATAAAAAAAATACAGATACTTAAAAAGGAGGTTTCCACTAGGATAATTTAAAGAAGACATATATAATACAAATATAAATCATGGACAGATAAATATTTGATTCATGACAATAATACGTCACTTCGGAGGAAGTACGATGCAGATATATAGTGATGAGGAGCAAGGGACACGAGCTCGTAAAGCTCAAACAAGAGAAGCAATAGAGTATGCTACCAACGGTAACTGGCTAGCAGCGGAAGAAGCAAACAGAAGAATCCTTCTGAATTTCCCAACTAACACAGAAGCATTAAACCGTCTGGGAAGAGCTCTTTCCGAATTAGGCCGCTACAATGAAGCCCGTGATATTTTTAAGAAAACAATAGCTAACGATCCACCCAATCAAATAGCCAGAAAAAACTTACTGCGCCTACAAAAACTTAACGATGCACCACCAAAACAAAGTCATCAAATCAATACAAATATTTTCATCAGTGATGGAAAAAAAACGTATACTACTAGTATCAATAATTTCTTGAAGGATACTAGTAGCACTGTGCTTTCTACTGGGGATACAGTGAATTTTACCAAGACTGGTGATGCAAGTATCACTGCGAAAACTGCGGACGGAATAATAATCGGAGAACTCGAACCAAGAATGGCCATTCGGCTATCACGTCTAATGGCATTAGGAAACCAATATACAGGTGCAATAGTTTCAACATCAGCAGCTAATACAGAAGTGCTTATTCAAGAAGTATACAGCATTCCCAAGGCAAGATAGTAAACAAATATTACAAGACTAGAAACTATATTGAGAAAATTCATATTGGTTTAGGCATAAATTAGAGGAACAGAAGTAAAATTAATGTCCTCCGCACGCACATCCGCCGCCGCCAGCACCACAGCCACATCCGCCGCCGCCACCTTCACCACCAGCACCACAGCCACATCCGCCGCCGCCAGCACCGCAACCACATCCACCAGCCATAGGAAAGTTAGGATTAGAAATTACGAATCCAGATCGCATAATATCTTCTATATAGTCAATTTTGACGCCTTCCATGAAATCAGCGTTTTGAGAGTCAAAAAGAAGACGAAGTCCACCAGTTTCTGTAATGACATCCTCATCGGTGGGATCATCTTCAAGAGTAAGCATATATTGCACTCCATGTCCGGATGGGACCACGACAACCCTAAGAGCTGAATCAGTGGCTTTTTCTTCTTCTAATATTTCAGTAAGTTTGGCTGCTGCATCATCGGTTACTTCGATCATTTTACTCTCCTATTGATTATTAAATAGGGATATCTAAATACACATTTGACGCTAACACAGGCAAGATGATCAAGTCAAGAAAGTAAAGATTCTAAAAACTATAATACCCACCTAAATAGACATCACTTTCTTATTTATGTTTAATCGAAGTCTTAATAATCCACATAAGTCTTGATAAACAGTTTTAGGAACATCTACTCTGCTATCAGGATCATCATCCCACTTAACAGGTATTTGTTTTATTTTAATTCTATTCATTTCGGCAATTAGCAGTAGTTCAGTGTCAAAAAAGAAAAAATTATCTTCTACTAACGGAAGAAGTTGTGCAGCAACTTCAGATCTCAGCGCTTTAAATCCACATTGAAAATCAGATAGTTTGCTTCTAAATAATAATTTAATGAGTAACACATAACTTTTTGAAAGGAATGTGCGGAAAATTGATCTTCCTGAAACTTTAGAATCTACCATGAGGCGAGAACCAATTGAGCAATCAAATCCATCAAAAATTATTGAATTTGTTAACTCAACTATGTGAGACAATGATGTTGAAAGATCAACATCCATATATGCTAATATTCTGGAATCACTACTCGTCCAAGCAGCTTTAAGAGCTCTTCCTCTTCCCTTTTCAGGTAATGATATGACACTCACCGACGTGTATGTTAAAGCAAGAGTATTTGCAGCAGTTAAAGTTTGATCGGTTGAACCATTATCCACAATAATGATTCTCCAACTAAAATCAATAATACGATCACTATCAAGTAAGAATTTTATCAGCTTCTCAATCGAATGAGGAAGATCTACTTCCTCATTATAAACTGGTATAACAAAATCAACATCTGTCATATCGAAAACCTAATAAAATTCTATCTGTATTATAACGATTTTAGTGCTTAAAATGTCTTTTGCCTGTAAAAATCATTGTAGCACCTAATTTATTGGCCGCTTCGATAACTTCAGAGTCCCTTATCGATCCTCCAGGTTGGACAACTGCTGTTACTCCCCCACTAATTGCAAGTTCAATCCCATCTGGAAATGGGAAAAATGCATCAGAAGCTAGAGCAGACCCTTGTGATTTTTCTCCTGCAGCACGTAAAGCCAAATGAACACTATTCACTCTATTTGGTTGACCAGCACCCATACCTATCAAACTATTATTACTTGTTAAAACTATAGCGTTGGATTTGACATGTTTGGCAACTTTCCAAGCAAACTTTAAATCCTCTAACTCTAAGTCCGTTGGGGAACGTTCAGTTACAATTTCCCAGCCATCTTCATTGGTATCATCAATATCAAAAGTTTGAATAAGCACTCCCCCAGAAACGCTCCTTAATTCCAATTTTGAACCTGAAATCAATTTATTATCACCCATTTTTAGAATTCTAAGATCTCTTTTCTTTTGAAGTATTTCTAATGCTTCAGAGCTATAATCCGGAGCTATTACGATTTCATAAAATATGGATTTAAGTTCATTTGCGACTGCTTTATCAACAAGTCTATTAAACGAAACAATTCCGCCAAAAGCAGAAACAGGATCGCCTTCAAAAGCACATTGGTAAGCTTTTACCAAATCATTATTTGAAGAAAGACCGCATGGATTAGTATGTTTTATAATGGCGACAGTTGGTTCATTGAAATCACTAACTGCAGCCCAAGCAGCATTTGCATCTAGAATGTTGTTGAATGAAAGTTCCTTCCCATGTAATTGCATAGCATTTACAATTCCATTCTCTATTGGAACATTAGAATAAACTGCTCCAGCTTGATGGGGATTTTCACCGTATCTAAGATCAGATATTTTTCTAAATCCTAATGAAAATTCTTCTGGAAACAAGTCAGTGCTTTCGCGGAGCCAGCCTGAAACAACACTATCATAGGTAGCAACATGACTAAAAGCCTTTCCTGCTAGTTTTCTTCGTTCTTCTGATGAAAATGCACCCGCAATAATTTTTTCTGAAATCCATGCATAATCTTCAGGATCAGTAACAACAAGAACGAATGGATAATTTTTTGCTGCTGCACGGAGTAGAGTTGGGCCACCTATATCGATATTTTCAAGTATTTCTTCATTTGTAACATCTGTCTTTTTCAGTGTAGCTTCAAACGGATAAAGATTAACAACTACAATATCAATTGCATTAATATTATGATTATTTAAAGCTTCCATATGAGTCTTGATGTCACGTCTTGCAAGTACTCCACCATGTATAGCTGGGTGCAATGTTTTAACACGCCCATCAAGAATTTCTGGAAACCCAGTTACCTCAGAAACCTGACTAACCGTAATATTTTCCTTCGCCAAAAGATCATACGTACCACCAGTACTACATATCTCAACTCCTGCGTCAGAAAGTTTTGATGCAAAATCAACTATCCCACTTTTTTCGTATACGCTTATTAAGGCTCGCAAATTACCTCCTGTTACATCTTCATTGGAGTTTGATTCTTTGATTATTATTGTGTTCTACAACCTGACCTATAATCCATGCCTCAGGAATAACATTTAAGAAATGATTTACATTTTCTTGTTCCAAAACAACAATCATCCCGACACCCATGTTAAAAACACGAAACATCTCCATATTTTCAACGTTACCTTGATCTTGTATTAATTTGAATATCTCTGGAATCTCCCAACTTGATAGTTCAAACACGATCCCTAAATTATCTGGCAATATTCTTGGCGGATTCTCTAGTAGTCCTCCTCCAGTAATATGAGCCATGCCTTTTATAATCGATAAAACGGGACTTAAAAGTTTCATGTACGCCCTATGAGGGGTTAACAAAGCTTCTCCAAGGTTTGAACCTATTCGGTCATAATATTTACGAAGAATTCCTGAATCCTGATCAAGATTAAAAATTTTCCTAACTAGCGAATATCCATTTGTATGTAAACCACTCGATGAAATACCAACAACTACATCTCCAGACTTAATTGAGGCACCATCTATAAGCTCACCTCGTTCTACCAATCCCACCACAAAACCTACTAGATCCATATTGTTAGGTGTGTATAAGCCTGGAAGTTCAGCTGTTTCTCCTCCAATTAATGAACAATCAGACTCTTTACAGGCTCGAACCATCCCATCTACTAATGATGATGCTATATCGGAATCCATCTGCCCCATACCAATATAATCAAGAAAAAAAAGTGGCAATGCTCCACATGTTAGAATATCATTTGCACAATGATTTACTAAATCCACTCCAACTGTGCTGTAATCGTCTAATGCTGAAGCTATTCTCAATTTCGTCCCAACATTATCTATATGAGAAACAATCACAGGGTCTTGATACCCAGACGCATCAAACAATGATCCAAATCCACCGATGTCGCCAATAACTTTATTTGAAAAAGTAGTCCGTGCTTGTTTGGATATCAATTTCTTAGCATTATTGGCAGCATCAATATCTACACCTGAACGCTTGTAAACGTCGTTAGACATTACCAACCCCATTTGAATTAAAAATTATGGATAGTGAATTTATCAGCATCATCAAGTGTTATTCTCAAAAAGAAATTTATCCATTCCAAGCTGAATAGGTACTGGATATTCACGAGTAAAACATCCAGTACAATGAACACTGTCTGAATTTAGTGCACTTAACATTCCTTCAATACTTAAATATCCAAGAGTATCCGCACCTATAATTTCTTTAATTTCCACAACACTTCTACTAGAGGCAATTAATTCATCTTGTGTAGCCATATCAACCCCAAAATGACAAGGTGAAACTATGGGAGGAGAAGCAACTCGCCAGTGAATTTCTTTTGCTCCTGCCTTTCGGAGTAAAGAAATAACATGTGGAGTAGTATTTCCTCTAACTATACTATCATCAACTACTACAATCCTCTTACCATCCAAAATATCATTCAATGGGTTGAACTTCATTCTCACACCTTGTTCTCTCATTCTTTGGTCAGGCTGAATAAATGTTCTGCCAACATATCTATTCTTTATCAATCCTTCCTGATATGGTATTCCAGCTTCACTTGCATAGCCTACTCCAGCTGCAATAGCTGAATCTGGAACAGGAATTACTAAATCTGCATCAATATTATGTTCTATTGCTAATTGACGCCCCATAGCCATTCGCTTGGAATACACTAGGTTATTATCAATAATGCTATCTGGTCGAGCAAAATAGATGAATTCAAAGGAACACATTGCACGTTTTCCTTTATTTCCATTATAAATGGTCTTAACGCCATCAGCATTAATTAAAACCGCTTCGCCAGGATCAATTTGCCGGACAATTTCAGCACCAATTTGATCTAATGCACAAGATTCAGACGCCACAACCCAACCATCCTCAATCGACCCAAGACATAACGGTCTAACTCCAAGTGGGTCTCTCATAGCTATCAAACCATCATCGCAAAGAAACACTACAGAGTATGCCCCTTGAAATTCTCTCATTAACTGCGCTATCCGATCAGACCAAGATCCACCAGGGGTATTAATTAAAAACTGTAATATAACTTCAGAATCCGTGGAGGTATGAAATTGGCTAGAATAATCAGTAATCAATTGATCACGTAATGTCATAGCATTTATAACATTTCCATTATGCCCAAGTGCAATTTTGCCGTTAGGACCGGTAGCCACAAATGGCTGAGCATTACGACTTTCTGCACTTCCAGTAGTAGAGTAGCGGGTATGGCCAATTCCCATAGTACCCGGCAACCTCCGAAGGTCACTTTCCATAAACGACTGTGAAACTAGCCCCATTCCAGTTTGAAGATGAATATCACCGTTTTCCATAGTTGCTATTCCAGCACTTTCCTGTCCACGGTGCTGTAAAGCATGAAGACCAAAAAAAATAGTCCTTGCAACATCATCAGCCGAAGTATAAAGACCAAAGACACCACACGCCTCACGAGGAGAATCGATCACTGAGCCCCCTTTTAGTTTAAGCAAGTATGGAAAATTCGATATTATAACAAGAGAGTTGAGGAAACAACAAACAGATTAATCAACCCTAATTATCCACAAACTCTCAAAAAAGCATGATGCTTTTTCCCTCAGAACAGAGTTGATTATAGGACTGAATTATTAAAACAGTCAACACTGAATCAAATCACAATTTATATTCCCCTATCCCTGAAGGGATAGAAAATATGGCTAAGATCTTGACACATGAATATATGAACTCTAGAATGACGCGGCATCTACTAATTATGTGGATGAATGTTAATTATGTTACTGAAATCATGCTACAGGAGGAGGATGTATGGATTTTGAGATGAAGTATACAGCAGAACAGGAAGATTTTCGTAAAGAAGTTAATGCGTGGCTGCAAGAAAATGCCCAGGTTCC
>CEUZ01019100.1_pt1 | contig 19032 bp, 16 predicted proteins | sample 361511 | NCBI WGS metagenome assembly CEUZ01 (sample SAMEA2622822, study PRJEB7988) | marine metagenome | biome: marine biome (ENVO:00000447); feature: surface water layer (ENVO:00002042); material: "saline water (ENVO:00002010), including plankton (ENVO:xxxxxxxx)" | depth 5 m
CTCTACTTGTAAGGTCTTCATAGCTTAAATCGGAACCCATAAATGCATCGCCTTTTCTTTTAGATGAAATACGCCGCACTTTTTTAAATGCGGGTAACCACATTCGCATTTCATCATCCTTATTATTATGTTCTATTTTCAAAAATGCAACACCTCTGTCATCCTTTGGCTCTAAGAACCAGATGATCTGCTTTTTATTTCCATCAATGGATCTAGACATCATCACATTGGTTCGTTTCTTTCCTTTGGAATTGGTCAAGACCATATTTGTGGTATTTACCATGTCTCTTGGTGTGGGCTTTTCATCCACCATTTTTGCTATTTCTATTCCAGTCTGCCCCCATGCTGAAGACATTAAAAGTGTCAGTAGAATCATTTTCACTGTATTTCCCTCTCAATCAATTTTTCTTTTAATAACTCTGCTAAAGCAGCCAATACTGTTAATGTACCTAATGAAGTTGAAACCATTGCAAAAACCATCAAACCACCAATGTATTGTATGGGGACAAATGCGGAAAATAGTAAAGCACCAAAGCCCATATTTGATGCTGCATCAAGTATAATTGGATAGCCTACATCATCAACGACATCTCTAGATAATTCATTTTTTTGGATTGTCCGTGATAGTCTCCGAAACTGGGCAATATAATGTACTGCAAAATCAACCCCTACCCCAATTATAATGGAGGAAAGAATGGCTGTTACGTGAGAGAGTTCTATACCAAAATAACCCATAAACCCAAAATTGATAAGTATGGCAGATGTTAATGGAATAACTGCCAAAACTCCCCACAGTATCCTTTTAAAGAATATTGAAGCAATCATTCCGATTATAATTAAAGAAAATACAATGCTTACAATGGTTGAATTGATCAACATTGTAATAAGGTCTCGAGTGATAACAATCATTCCCGTAAAATCTATAAGAGTAGCTTTTGAAAAAATATCTTTCATAAACTTTTGAGTAGATTCTACAATTTTCAAGGTCTCTTGAGTTGATAAATTGGTACTGAATGCCGTAACTAGGCCAATATTATAATCATAATCAATCATGGATGAAAAATCATCTGGATCACCTGACATGGAATACATGGTAAATAGATTATTTATTTTCTCCCTTGATTCTGGGATTTTCTCGTAAGCTGGATCATCATCCATAACGGTGCGGTGCATTTGTTCCACAACATTTGCGATTGAATAACTGGTTTTAACCTGGGGGTATCTTTCAAGTTCTTTTTGTAACCTTAACATATTTAATAAGGTCAATGGATCTTTCATATCTCCCACTAACCTTACTCTTAAGTCAATGGTTCCATTCATTTTTTCAGAAAGGAAGTCCATGCTTTCCCTTAATTCAGAGCCCTTTTTAAAAAATTTTGAGATATCCACATCCACGGATACTCTGAATAGGCCAAACAGCCCAATAAAAACGATTAGCAATCCTGATGAAAAAACATATTTCGGATGAGTCAACACGACCTTTCCTAGTATATCGATCATTTTTTCAAAAAAACTTTTGGTTAAGAAAGCTTTGGCATTATGATCCCATGATCTCAAAATGATTAATGACGGTAGTAGTGTAGAACTCAATATCCACGCAATTAAGATACCGGCACTAATGGTTATACCATATCCGATTAACGGTTCAAGTGGCGATGTGGTCATAGCTAAAAAAGCAGCAACAGTGGTGATACTGGTTAAAAATATAGGAATAAGTAGCGAATCCATAGTAGATGCTACCGCTTGGCGTTTATCCTTGTACACCCTGAATTCCTTAAAAAATTTGGTCATTACGTGGACTCCATCGGAGTTAGCAATGGTTAATAAAATGATGGGCATAGATGTATTTGCTAAAGTGAATAAAAATTTGCCGGAACCTGTGAAATGAGCCATCCACCCCATAAATCCCATCATTGCCGCCAAAGAAAGCATGATAACTGTAACTACCATAGTTACTGCAGTGCCATTTCTCAAATTCAATAAGAGGATGGTGATCATGATAAACATACCTGTTGCCATTAGACCTATCACGTCTTCCCTAATCAGTGGCGGCATGATACCAGTGAAGTATGCCTGCCCTCCATAATGAACATCGTAATCTTTTAATAAATTATCTGCGATGGATTTTACTTCAGCAACGAATCCTACCATTTCAATACTGTCAAAAGGCTGGACAATCGCTACAAGGTAATCCCTATCCTGAGTCATAAATTGTTTTTTGATCCTTTCATTCTTGTCCAGGTATTTTAGGATAGCATCTACTTCATCCTTTGATAGATCTCTATTTAATTGAAGATCATCGATTTCCATGAATCCATCATAACTATCCATACGTGTGGAAGTGGATATGGATGTGACTTCATCTACCCAATTGGATGCTTCCAATGCTTCAGATAAATCCCACATTTGTGCAAGCGCCTTGGGAGTAAATACATCTCTGCCTTCATGACCAAAAGCAATAAATATCACTTCTGTACTTCCAAACTCCTCTTGGATATTATCCCATGAAACTCTAGAAGGAAGATCTTCAGGCATCATTTTTAACATATCATCATCGATGATAAAAAATCGCAATCCGGAAGCCAGAATTAATGTAAAAATCAATGATGATAACAGCGTTCGCTTAGTACGATCCAAGCTTTGGCTAATTATCCAGCTACGAATGGGATGATCGGAATATTTAGATACAATTTTATTCATAATATCTATGGATGATTTTTTGAGCTTTATCCTTTAGGTTTTCCCAGCGACTCCATTTTTAAATCCACAAAATTTCAGATGTGGGTGGATCATTTTTTATAAAGAATTTAGGTCCAAAGGTACTCGTTTTTTATGAAAAATGGCAATAAAACCACTAACTTTAGCAATAGAAAATGGAAAATTTATTTAAATCTCCTGTTGTTATTCTTGCCAATGGTGCTTTCCCCACCCACCTGATGCCATTAGAAATACTGGAGGATGCAGGAACGGTCATCTGCACGGACGGCTCAGCCAATGCATTGGCAAAACTGGACCTCTCACCCCATGTGATTATCGGTGATTTGGATTCCATCAACCCTGATTATGAATTCCATGGTTTGAAAATCTACGACCCCAACCAGGAAAATACAGACCTTGAAAAAGCTTTGGACTGGGCGGTGATGAATGGAATTGAATCGGTGATCCTTCTCGGTGCCACAGGACTCCGGGAAGATATGACCGTGGCCAACCATTATATCCTCTTTAATTATAATGAAAAATTGAATATTAAAATGATCACGGATCATGCCACCATCACCTGTCATCGTGGACAGCGGTCTTTTGATTCATTTCCCGATGAAGTGGTTTCATTATTTCCCCAACGATTTGGTACGATGGTGTCAACCACAGCTCTGAAATATCCCTTAAATGAAATGGTATTGGATCCATCCGCCCGGGCCATTTCGAATCAGTCTCTCGGCGCCACCTTTTCAGTAGATGCATCTGAACCCATCCTCGTATTTCGCAGCCACCCTCAAAACTAATTCATGCACTGGCTCGATCTTTCCGTTCTTGTCCTCTATGCGGGACTACTCATGGGATTCGGTTTTTTCCGATCCACTCAAACGGGTAAAGATCCGGAGTCTTATCTTTTAGCAGGAAGAAAGCTCAGCCTCCCCGGGTTTGTTATCACTTTGGTGGCCACATGGTATGGGGGCATTTTGGGTATCGGCGAAAATACCTATAATTATGGAATCCAGACCTGGTTCATTTTTGGTCTGCCCTATTATGTGTTTGCACTAATTTTTGCTTTTTTCATCGCCGGAAAGATAAATCGCCTCAAGACCATTTCACTCCCGGATCAATTCCATGAACGGTATGGAAAGACCGCCGGCGTCATCAGCGCACTCTATGTCCTGATTCTCGCTAGTCCCGCCCCCTACATACTCAGTATTGGTATTCTCCTTCAGTTCGCCATAGGCATGCCCTTTGGATACGCCCTACTCATTGCCACGGGGATCAGCCTCAGCTATATTTGGATGGGTGGATTCAAAGCGGTGGTTCGAACCGATTATTTTCAATTCGGATTTATGTTTGTGGGCTTTGTCCTCCTTCTCATTTTTTCCATAAAAACCGGTGGTCCCCTCTCTGAATTAAATCTACCGGAATCTTACTGGGATCCCACTGGAGGTGCATCCATCCAATATATATTGGTATGGTTCTTCATTGCTTTATGGACTTTCGTTGACCCGGGATTTTACCAACGATCTGCTGCTGCCAATTCGCCAGAGACAGCCAAAAAAGGGATTCTTCTTTCTATCGGATTCTGGTTCATCTTTGATATACTCACCCTCTCCACGGGGCTCTATGCCAAGGCACTTCTTTCTGCCGGTGATCCTTTATTTGCCTTTCCACGCTTGGGTGCTTTGGTCCTGCCCAATTTAGCTTACGGCATTTTCATCACGGGACTTCTCGCCACCATCATGTCCACCATAGATTCGTTGGGGCTCATTAGTGCCATTACCTTTGGCAGGGATATTTTATGGCGGATTCAATCCCCCGCCACCAAAGATCAGCACCAATTGAATCGTGCATCCATAGCATTTGTCCGTAAAGGATTGGGTGTCACCGCATTTATCGCATTGGGATTAGCATTCAGCGTCCCCTCTGTAGTCAATCTCTGGTACGGAATTGGATCGATTCTCATCCCCGGATTGGTCCTTCCATTCCTATTATCGTTTTCACCCAACCGACCAACTAGGAGTATAAGTATTTTAATGATAGCACCTGTCATTGTTGGTGTTTCATGGATGGCCATCGGTAATTTTACCGGTGGAAATCCACTGGGACTAGAACCATTCTACCCTGGTATGCTAACTTCATTACTCATCTATTTATTAAAGGTAAAAGAATAATAATGAAATTTGGAAATCCATTTTCTGTTAGAAAATAATATGGCTAAAGAAATAGAACGAAAATTTTCAATGGATCTGAATTATTGGTCCACGGATATCATTGGCGTCCCCTATCGCCAAGGCTATTTGGCGGTTACAGAGAAAGGCATTGTCCGCGTCCGCACTAAGGGAGAAGTTGCCACTCTTACAATAAAATCCAGTGGCATCGGGATATCACGGGATGAGTTTGAATATGAAATTCCCATGGATGAAGCAAAGTTACTCCTCACCCTATGTGAAAATGATATTATTGAAAAAACACGCTACAAGGTTATGGCCGAAGGCAAACAGTGGGATGTGGATAAATTTCACGGCAAGAATGAAGGCCTTTGGATCGCTGAGGTAGAACTGGAATCTGAGAGTGAATCAGTCACATTACCTAAATGGGCAATTGAAGAAGTGACGGGTGATGAACAATTCTATAACGTGTATTTATCTAAACACCCTTATACTGAATGGACAAAATGAAACTCATTTTTCTTCTGATTCCCACCCTTCTTCTTTCTCAACCCGATGATGAGTGGAAAACCATCCATGGAGACCGACTTTATTCTGTGAGCGGCATTGCCCCATTCAAAGAGGGATATATGGTGGTCCATGACAATAAGAAAAAGAATCAGCCTCGTGTGAGTTACATTGATCGTGAACTGAAGATTCATCCCGTGGTATGGCCAAAGGCGAAACTTCCCTACGACTTGGAGGCCATCGTTGTCATCCCCGGATATGACAATCGTTTTATGCTTATGGAGAGTACGGGGATATGCTATGAGTTGACCATTGACCCGACCACACTTTGGACGGATTTGCTCCATTCCTTCTCCTTGCCTGAACTCAAAAGTAATATGAATCTTGAAGGCCTCACCATTTACCCTTCAGGCCAAGGCCTCGTATTTATTTATGGTGATCGTGGGTCTGACAGACGGAAGTCCACCCTCTTTACTGCATTTTTCGATTCAAAGAAAAGATTATTTTACGAAGTGAACCAATTCACTGTTGATTTACCCAAACCCAAAAAGCACAAACGAAATATTGCAGACCTTGCCATCAAAGGGGATGGCAGCATTTGGACGGCCGCTACGTCTGACCCAGGGAATAATGGCCCCTTCACCACCGCCATTTATGAATTGGGAGAAATCGATCATGCAGGCACATTCACACCGATTCATCCGGAGCTCCAAAAACCCATTATGGTCTTTGGCGGACAAAAAGTAGAAGCCATGATGTTTTATAAAGGCTATTTGGTTTTCATGACAGATAATGAGAATTTCGGCGCAACATTTAAGCGAATGGATTAATGCTTCGTCCCCTCATTACACCTTTGATACTCGCCTCAACCCTTAATGGCCAATTCAACCATGAGGATAAACTGGTGTTTAAAAGTCTTTTGGGTAAGTCCACCTATACCATTGAACTGGATGGCCGCACCAATGAAACGGGATTTTTTCATAAGCACATGGATTTTGGCCTTCATTACCCCATTAAAAATGACTGGAAGGTGGGACTAAAATATCGGCAAATTTATCGCACCAGTGATGATGGATGGCAATTGGAGCAGCGCCCCCAAGCAGAGGTAATCAAGACCATTAAACGGACCAAAATCAAATGGCAGATTCGCTCCCGAATGGACTACCGAATCCGTGAAGGAAAAGATGATGCCATCCGAAACCGATCTCGGATTCAACTTAAATCAAATAATCAGCTTACCCGTTTTAAACTGACACCATTTTTCCGTAATGAATTCTTTTTTTCCACCGATCCTTGGAAGTACTATATTAATCGTATAGAAGTTGGAATAGATTTGCCTAAAACCAATATTGGGGAATGGTCCATTTATTATAAATATAATCAAACATTGATAGATGGAGCATGGAAGCCGGCATATACTTTTGTTTTTAAATTAGCCATCTAAGTCATGAAAATTTTGATATCTAAACTGCCGAAACATGCTTGGTGGGGCCATGGCACACCCATCTATGAAAATAATCCTGCAATGAAAGAAGGGTTAGTCCCCAACCAGGAATTAGTAGAGATTGAAATGTTTATGATGTCTCGATTGTTCAATAAATTGCCCATTGAAGTAATCGAAATCGACTTCCCCTATTTCCTAGACAAACAAAAGTTGGATCATCGTCAGCATGATTTTGTATTTGTTCGTGATCTATTTGTGAGCAACCAGAATGGCAAGGTGATCATTTCAAAGTTTCGGGAAAAAGCTCGTCAAGTTGAAGCTGACATTATGCAGATTATGCTAGAGTCCATGGGATATAAAACCATTCGAATTCCTGAAGAGTCCACAGCCACTGCTGAGGGTGGTGAATTTTATTATTGTCCGAATGATGGTGTTTTATTTTCGGGTGCTTGCCGCAATAACGTTGAAGGGGCAGAATGGGTGGCACAAGAATTCAACGTGAATGAGTTAGTCATTATGAAATCCAATGCCTTCCACTTGGATACTTTATTTACGCCCGTCATCAATAAAGAAAATAAATTGGTGGCTGTTATTGGGTGTACCTCACTCATGGAAAAAGAATCAGCTGAAAACTTGCGTCAATTTGCCAAAAGAAAACACATTGAAGTGGTGGAAGTGCCACCAGAGGATGCCATTGGTACGGCAGATGAATTGGGTGAATTTGCAGTGAACTGCCAACCGCTTCCCGGCTATTTGGTGGGGCCCACTCGATTTCGTTCAAACAAAGTAGCGCCCTTGTTAAAAGAATTGGGCGTTATGCATATTACCGTACCCACTACACAGTTCCGTCTCAGCGGCGGAGCCATTCACTGCCTAACAAACGAATTATAAGTATTCGTAGCAGCGAGGCATACCTCGCTGCTACGAATACTTATTCCATATCTTCTGAATATTCGCCCTTCGTTGCGAGGCTATTCAATTTCGCCCTTTTTAGGAAGGCTTCCTGAGCAGCCGAAACATTTTCATCTTTCCCGCCCCATGCTTTCAATGCAGGCTGTTGAAGTGCCCTTCCATAAGAGAAGGATAGATTCCATGGCATATTGTCACCCAAAATCTGATTCATCCGATTGAGATGAGCTGTAGCATCTTCATCACTCTGTCCACCAGATAAAAATGCAATTCCCGGTACGGCTGCAGGCACCGTTCTAAAGAAACATTGCAAAGTTGCTTTAGCCACTTCATTCACACCGGCACGGTCAGATGCATCATAACCGGTAAGGACCATATTGGGCTTCAAAACCATTTGTTCATATTGAACACCCTGAGAATAAAGCTCAAAGAATACGGTGTGAAGGACTTCTTCTGTCACTACAAAGCTATCATCAATGTCATGCGTACCATCCATGAGGATTTCTGGTTCAACGATGGGTACAATATCATTGGCCTGGCATAATGCTGCATAGCGGGCAAGAGCATGGGCATTAGTGCTGATGCAATATCCACTGGGATTATCTTCCGTAATATTGATGACAGCGCGCCATTTGGCAAATCGTGCACCCATTTGACGGTATTCTGTCAACCGATCATCCAAATCATCTAGACCTGATGTTATTTTTTCACCTTCTGAACCAGATAAATCATGGGCCCCCGCATCTACTTTAATCCCGGGGATGACACCTTTGGCTGCTAAATATTCAGGATAGGGAGTTCCTTCGGCCAGTGAAGATTGACGTAATGTCTCATCATACATGATGACACCGCTAATATAATGTTCCATCCTCTCCGCAGAGAAAAGCAAATCCCGGTATGCATTCCGGTTTTCAAATGTACTTTCCGCATCGATTTGGGCTAGCCGATTGCCGATGGTTCCTGTGCTTTCATCCGCAGCCAAGATACCTTTCCCAGGTGCAACCATGGCTTCAGCAACTGCTTCTAAACTATTTAGATTCAAACTCATTTGTATTATTTCCTTTTTTTATTGACCGATTTCGGCCATCAATGTATTAAACCAATTCACGGTATAATCAAATGGTTTACCGCCTTTGATTCTTTTAAAATCTATTAGACTCAATTCGCTGCCTTTGTCATCATCAAGGCCGATGACACCGCTTCGGCTTTGAAGTGCCATTGAGACACCCAGTTTTCCTGATGCTTTAATTAATTCTAAATCCTGTTGGTTTGGGGCAGCACTTCGACCGAAATATCCACTTTTTTGGACCAGCGTTTTTTCCGCACCCAATCGGTCCGTAAACTGTTTAGCAAACCACTGGCCGGGGTTCAGTGTATCCAATGCCACATGACCAAAAGCATCCCGTTCTACTTGTTCCCCGGACGCTTCCATCTCTTTAATAATCGCATCTGTTCCCGCGCCTTCACTCAAGAAAATATTGACTGAATCTTTTTCATCCATCAATGATTTCAATCGCGCACATTCAGCTTCAAAATCCATATCCATTTCAGGGATGTATACTGCATCCACATCCCAACGAGGTTGATCGATTAATATTTCCGGGAGAAAGTTCCGTTGCTTCAAGCGATCATGATACACTTTGGCTGTATAAGCTGTGAGCCATCCGCAATTCCGACCCATGACTTCATGAATAATTAACTGGCGGTGGCTGGTGGTATTCTCATTGGCAATATTTTCAAAAAAGACTGCCCCTCGTTCTGCGGCTGTCCATGCACCTAAAGTTTGGGTGATGGGGAATACATCATTATCTACGGTCTTGGGAAGCCCTACTACTGTAAGGTCATAATCATTCTCTTTGAGGTAAAAGGAAAGTTGGGCTGCCATTGTATTGGTATCATCACCCCCGATAGTATGAAGAATATTCACCCCATCTTTCACCAATTGATCTGCAGCAAGTTTTAGAGGGTCTTCCCCTTCTTTTACATAACCTCGCTTTACACAATCTTTAACATTGGTCAGTTTAACGCGACTGTTACCAATGGGACTGCCACCGTATTCATAGAGGATATCTGTTTTTTCTCGAACTGATGGAGGAATGGCTATGGATTTGCCAAGAAGCAATCCCTGATAACCATTAAGATATCCCATGAGTTCAGCCTTTGGAGCCGATTCATTATATGCTTCAATAAGGGCGCCGATGGAAGCAGAGAGGCATGGTGCGATTCCCCCTGCAGTTAGAAATGCAATTTTCATATAAAATGACTTTTATGATTAATCTTGAAATCTTTATCCAAAAAATGGTGGTTCTAATTCCGGATATTATTAATTCTTTTGAACTTCAAAATTATAATTGATTTTATTTAATCCCTTGCAGAAAAACATATTTCATCACTACAATTCACTCCTATTATCACAAAATATGCTTGAAGGAGGTTTTATGCATACATGTAAATCATACTCTCGTTTTATTTTTTTCGCACTAATAGGCCTATCCATTTTGGGTGCGAAAGAACAATTTGACGAAGAATTATATAAAGCATTAGAGTACCGGAATATCGGTCCTTTTCGTGGTGGGCGGTCTGCCGCTTCGACGGGCGTCCCCGGGAATAAAATGCTGGCCTACTTTGGTGCAACAGGTGGTGGCGTATGGCAAACCAAAAATGGCGGCCAAACCTGGAATAATATTTCCGATGGATATTTTGGTGGTTCCATTGGCGCCGTGACGGTCAGTGAATGGGATCCCAATGTCATTTATGTTGGCGGTGGCGAAGTGACCGTTCGAGGGAATGTTTCCCACGGTAATGGTGTTTGGAAATCCACCGATGCGGGAAAAACATGGAAGCATATGGGACTCAAAGATTCTCGAAGAATTCCTCGGATTCGCGTTCATCCCAGAAATCCGGATCTGGTCTATGTGGCGGCGCTTGGACACCTGTTTGGCCCTAATGAAGAACGAGGCGTTTTCCGCAGTAAAGATGGCGGTGAATCCTGGGAAAAAGTTCTCTATATCAATGATGAAGTGGGCGCATGCGATCTCATTTTAGATCCGAATAATCCGCGCATTATTTTTGCATCTACATGGCGAGTTAAGCGGACACCTTATAGTCTCGAAAGTGGCGGTGAAGGATCTGGACTTTGGAAGTCCACTGATGGGGGCGATACATGGACTGAGATCACGCGAAACAAAGGATTACCGGAAGGGTTGGTAGGCATCATAGGTGTTACTATATCTCCATTGAATTCCGATCGTATGTGGGCCATGATTGAAAGCCGCAAAGGCGGCCTATTTCGGTCCGACGATGGTGGCGAAACATGGATCAAAACCAGTTCCGACAACAACCTCCGTCAGCGCGCATGGTACTATACACGGGTTTATGCGGACACTGAAAATGAAGATTTAGTCTATGTATTAAATGTTTCATTCTGGCGTTCAAAAGACGGAGGTAAAACCTTCAGCCGGATTCAAACACCCCACGGCGACCATCACGATTTATGGATTGACCCTATGGATGCAGATCATTTGGTCATTGCGGATGATGGGGGCGGCCAAGTTTCCTTTGATGCAGGTGCCACATGGAGCACATATCACAATCAACCTACAGCCCAGTTTTATCGGGTAGATGTGGACAATCAATTTCCTTATCGTGTTTATGCGGGTCAGCAGGATAATAGTACGGTTTCGATTGCATCAAGAACGATGGGTGATGGTATCACTGAACGTGACTTCCATGCGGTTGGCGGTGGCGAGAGTGCACACGTTGCGCCTCACCCGGAAAATCCCAATATTGTTTACGCAGGCTCTTATAGCGGATTTTTAACCCGGTATGACCATACCACTGGCGAACGAAGAAATATCACCGTTTATCCGGATAATCCCATGGGCCATGGTGTAAAAGATATGAAATTTCGCTTTCAGTGGAATTTCCCCATCGAGTTTGACCCATTTGATTCGGATGTGCTGTATGTGGGATCTCAACATTTGCATCGATCCACAGATGAAGGCGAGAGTTGGGAAGTCATCAGTCCTGATTTATCCACCAATACCGTTTCAATGCAGGATGAGTCGGGCGGCCCCATCACCAAAGATGATACTGGCGTTGAATATTACTGCACCGTTTTTGTCATTACACCTTCGACACATCAAAAAGGTGTAATTTGGATTGGTACCGATGATGGTCGGGTTCATATTACAAAAAATGGTGGAAAAACTTGGTCAGACATCACCCCAAAAAATATGCCTGAATGGGGTATGGTGAATTCCATAGATCAATCTCCTCATGATCCTGCCACTGCCTATATGGCTGTAACTCGATATAAACTGGATGATTTCAAACCTTATCTTTATAAAACCAGTAATTATGGTAAATCCTGGAAATTGATATCAAAAGGTATTCCAAATGATGCATTCACACGTGTCATTCGGGAAGACCCAGGTAAAAAAGGATTGCTATATGCCGGAACTGAAACCGGCATGTATATTTCTTTTGATGATGGAAAAAACTGGCAATCATTTCAATTGAACCTGCCAATTGTTCCTATTACAGATTTGGCCGTGAAAGAAAATGATTTAGTAGTAGGTACACAAGGTCGATCGTTCTGGATTATGGATGATCTCACACCCCTCCATCAATTATCGGATAAAATTGCCAAATCTGAGTCACATCTGTATAAACCCAGAGATACATACAGACTACCCGGTGGTGGTGGTTGGGGCGGTCCCAGCCCAAGTTGGGGTAAAAACCCTCCTAATGGAGTGATGACGTTTTATTATCTGGATGAGGAAGTTGGTGAGGATGATGAATTCAGTTTGGAATTCATGGAACCAAATGGAGAAGTCATTAAGACATATATGCATAAAAAAGATAAAAACAAACCTGGCCCAGTTGCTGCTGTAAAGAAAGGGATGAATCGATTTGTTTGGAATATGCGTTATCCCGATGCAAAGAAGGTTCCTGGTGCAGTCATGTGGGGTGGCTCTCATATCGGACCCAAAGCCGTTCCCGGAGATTATAAAGTACGGATGAAGGTGAATGGAAAAAGCCAAACCCAGTCTTTCAAAATTTTGAAGGACCCTCGAATCAATACAACCCAATCAGATTTCAATGATCAATTTGACCTTCTCATGGATATTCGAAATCGCACCACAGAGATCAATGAAAAGATCCTGACTATTCGGAGTATTAAAAAACAGGTTAACACTCTAACCGGGTTGATGAAAGATTCCGGATTTAAAAATGACCAGTTGACCGACGCAGGGAAAGCATTGGTGAAATCACTCACCGGGATTGAAGAGGAACTGATTCAAGTGAAATCCAAATCGGGGCAGGATCCATTGAATTATCCCATCAAGTTGGATAATAAAATTGCTGCATTGGTTCGTGTTGTTTCCAGTGTGGATGCAAGGCCAACAGCTCAGTCATATGACGTGTTAAATGACTTAGTTGACCGTGCTGAAGTTCATTACAAAAAGCTGGATAAGGTACTGACTGACGACTTATTCAAATTCAACAATATGGTGAGCGACGTAGGTGTACCTGCAGTGATGGTCATCCCATCGGAAATGAGTTTAGAACGATAGAATCCCACAAAATAGATCAATAAAAAAGGCCCCACTGGGGCCTTTTTTATTTCTTAAATCTCAAATATTTTTGAGGTAATGGATCACTTTCAGTCTCCCCATTTCATAGAATACTGATAATCCACCATCGATTATTATCATACATTAATTGAATACTGTTAATACCCCGTGCAAAAGGCTTTTTATCGGAAGCTGAATTCCGACTGTCATAGGTAGAAAATACATGTGTCACGTGGCGATATATTTCTGTGCGCCGGCCGATCTCCCTTTCAAAAAAACCATTTCGCACCAAGTAAGGTTCAGCTCGGTTGATATAATCATCTGGTGTCATGGCGCGGGTATCAACAATCCCCTCTTTGGTTTTACCTACCGATCTAAGTGTCCCCGATTCGTGAAATAAAAAACGAAACCGGTCCCAGTCTCTCGCCTCACTTTTTTCTCCGGAAATCACTTCATAAAGAGTGGATATGATTGCATCAAGTGATGCCACTTTTTTATTTTATGGGTTCCCCACAAACAATGTACCATAGAGCAATATTAATAAAATGGATTTCATAATTCCCTCCTAAACTCTTTAATGGAAATTAAACTGAAATTGGAATAATATCTTTAGATCAATTCTATTGATAAAAATGAATCAAATTCTCTGGACACCCACCCAAGATCAAATTGAAGCGTCCCAAATGGATGCCTTTCGAAAACAGATCAACGCCCGTTACAACCTATCTTTAAATGACTATCATGAATTACATCAATGGTCTGTAACTCATATTACCGATTTTTGGAAAGCCATCTGGGGATTTATGTCCATCGAATTTTCTTCCGACTATACCCAAGTGGTAGATGATGAGACTAAAATGCCAGGGGCCAAATGGTTTGAAGGGGCTCAATTCAATTTTGCTGAAAATTTATTGAGAATTCGATCGGACAAACCGGCCATTCAATTTAAAGGCGAGGGGCAGCCGGTTCGCACCCTTTCTTATATTGAACTTTTTTCTGAAGTAGAGAATCTGGCTTCCGCTTTAAGAAAAATGGGTGTTCAAAAAGGAGATCGTGTGGTGGGATTTATGCCCAATATGCCCGAAACAATAATTGCCATGTTGGCTACTACTTCAATCGGCGCCATTTGGTCATCCTCCTCTCCAGACTTTGGTATCAAAGGCGTATTGGATCGATTCACGCAGATTGAACCAAAAGTTCTCTTCGCCGCCGATGGCTACTTTTACAATGGTAAACCTTTTGATTCCCTCCAAAAACTCAAAAGCATTTTACTTCAGCTCTCCACAATCGAAAGGGTAGTCATTACGCCCTACACCAAACCTAATCCAAACATTTCATCTGTAAATAATGGTATTATTTGGAATGAATTTATAGATGAAAGTCCCAACACCCTTGAATTTGAACAACTCCCTTTTGACCATCCTCTTTATATTATGTATTCCAGCGGCACAACGGGACTGCCCAAATCCATTGTCCACGGCGCCGGAGGTACATTGCTTCAGCATCTGAAAGAACTGCGCCTCCATGGCAATGTCAGCATGGATGATACGGTATTTTATTTTACAACCTGCGGGTGGATGATGTGGAATTGGCTTGTGAGCAATTTGGCCATCGGCGCCACTATTGTCCTGTATGACGGCAACCCTTTCCACCCTTCACCTAATGCCATGTGGGATATGGTAGATGAACTGGGGATTACACATTTCGGTACCTCTGCAAAATTCATCGATGCCTGTAAACAGGAGGGTCTTTTGCCAAAGGATTCCCATTCCCTTTCCACAATTCGGACTATTTTTTCAACAGGGTCGCCTTTGATGGAGGAAAGTTTTGACTACGTTTATGACCATATTAAATCAAATGTGCAACTGGCCTCAATCTCCGGAGGTACTGATATTATTTCCTGCTTTGCAGGTGGAAACCCTACCCTTCCTGTTTATCGAGGTGAACTTCAATGTCTTGGACTAGGCATGGATGTAGCCGCATTTGATTTTAAAGGGAATGCTTTAGAAAATAAAAAAGGTGAACTGGTATGCCGAAAGGCCTTCCCCTCAATGCCAATATATTTTTGGAATGATCCGGATGGAGAAAAATATCACAATGCCTATTTTGATGAATTTAACGATATTTGGCACCATGGGGATTTTATTGAAGTAAATGAACATGGTGGTATTACCATTTTCGGGCGCAGTGATGCAACTCTAAATCCCGGCGGAGTGCGGATTGGGACGGCTGAAATATATCGCGTGGTGGAAGGATTTGACGTAGTGGCCGATAGCTTAGTCATTGGGCAACCTATAGATGGCGATGAACGGGTAATCCTATTTATGAAAATGAATGAAGATGAAAGCTTGTCGAATGAATTAATTGCCGAGGTTAAAACGGCTATCCGAACCAACTGTTCACCTCGACATGTGCCTGCTATTGTTCTTGAAACAAACGATATCCCCTACACCATCAACGGGAAGAAAGTGGAAATTGCTGTAAAGAAGATCATCCAGGGTGAAGATGTGACAAATAAGGATGCATTGGCAAATCCAGAGTCCTTAGAATTATATAAGGATATAAATGAATTATCGTAGCCCCACGGCTTGCCGTACTCCTACATATTAATTTTATGGATACATTTAGTCACGCACTTTGGGGCAGAGGATTATTTGGTTATCGTGGGCGACCATGGTTGGCTCTATTCTTTGGTGCCATGCCCGATTTATTTTCTTTCGGCATTCTATTAACCGTGCGGATTTTTTCCGGCAATTTTCAACTGAGTGGCGGGCCTCCCTCATTAGATACTATCCCGTGGTGGGTTTTCATCAATTATGATATTTCCCACAGTTTTGTGAGCGCATTTTTATGTATTTGGATTGTGAATCGATATCGAAAGGATATCGCCTTTGCCATGTGGGCTTGGCCATTTCATATCCTATTGGATTTTCCCTTTCACTCGAAGGAATTTTTTCCAACAAAGCTGTTTTATCCATTAACTAATTTTTCTTTTGATGGGATTCCATGGAGCAGACCGGAAATCTGGTTTCCTAATTTGGCAGGGATTATCATTTTATTCATTTACAGGAAATATAAATCGTAGACTAGAGACGCATGGCAGTGCGTCTCTACAAAAAAACCATTTTAGTGTACTGTTGGGGATTGGATTATGCTTCAGATTTCATCAAACTGTATTTAATGTGTTTTTTTATTTTTGCTGGACGGGCAGTTTGCTTACCCTATTTATTTTTGAAAATCCTGTTGCACCGCCCATGGAAACGAACCCCATAACATTTGTCGAATTCACTTTAAAGCACTCAATCCCAATTATTATGACTATATATTTTATACGGAATTCCGAATATCGATTATCAGAAAATGCAATGATGTCCAGTTTAAAATATATGATTGGCTATGCTGTATTTATTGCCGGTTATAATATGGTATTTGATGAAAATATTTTGGACTTCCGCTATTCAACCCTTGAGATTGAAAAGGCCTTCGGACCCTGGCCCATCTATGTTATTGTCAATATTGCTTTAGCAATTTTATGTTATAAAATAATTGATATCATTACAAAAAAGCTGGTTCTCATTCAAAATTAACAAGGCTCCTTGTGCATGGAATCATAAGCCAGTTCCACCCTTTTAATCTTACCCGAATCAAGACAATAGATATCACATTTAGAAAATGGTTTTGCATAGATATGTAAACTAACTGCTGGCTCATTGTACACATTTTCAACTGAATGAATGTCTGCAGGACCATCTAAATACCCCTTATCTCCCTTTATGAGATTGGTCATTGACAATGCTAGAGGCTCTACAGAATCCAACTTGTAGTTACATACCTGGAGAGCTCCTGATTCTACGCGCATCCAGCATTTTTCACCTTCATGCCCATGTATAGGCGCATTTTGTCCGGGGTTCCAACAGACGACCAATATTTCAAAATCTTTATCCTTGTGTACAAGATGGCGTGCATATTTTTCTGTTTTAAAACCAACATATTCATTCAATACATTTTTCTGCATTTCAAAAGTGGATAGATAGGAAGATATTTCAGGTACAGGAAAATCCTGTTGAGCATAGGATTTTAAATTCTTTATCAGTCTATTCATGTTTTAATAACTTTTCTAATTCCAATGGTTAGGACTGGAATAACAAAAATAATCCAAAACCCCCACGTTATCAATCCATACCCTTGAGCAATTAAGTTAATTAATCCTAAGCTATTTGCCATAAATATTGATATAAAGAGAATGGATATTCCAATTATTGCACGATTATTATCAGTTAAATTAGGTTTAACCGAGAGAATTCTTTCATTGAATCCATGGATCAACCCTGCTCCTGTTTCTATAAATGTACCAAATAAAACAAGCTGGAAAAAAAGTCTGAAGGGATTGAATCCAAGATTTTCAATTATATGATTAACGGGAACTGCTTCAGAAATTATTTGAGGGTAATGACTTAGCATTACTAGAAATAAGATCAATGCTGGAAGCATCCCAAGAACACCTCCAATTAATCCAGCTGTGATTGCTTCTTTTCTTGTTTCAAAATGTCTTGCACAAAATAAAATTGCAGGAGCCATACCAATATTATATGCAGCGTATTTTATCCCTCCCATTGTCCAATTTGTGTCTGGGGATTGTAGAGAAAAATTATTAATTATATCTTTATAAAAAATATTGATTACCATTACGAACATAATAATAAAAGCAGCATATAGAACAAATGACCAAAATGACATGATTTTTTCAACAGTTTTAGTCCCTTTAAAAACTATAAGGCCAACAGCAATCATCATTATAATAATACCAATGAATTCAGGAGCCCCAACAAGAGCATGAAATATTTCACCAGATGCTGAACCCATAACAGAAACAATTAATACTAACATAATTAAATAAATTATATCATAAGCGACCCAACCTTTGCCAAGTAATCCTTTTATAAATGATCTATAATCAAAATATTTTCCTATACGAGCAAATTCAAAACATACCGCTAGAACAACACTAATTATTCCAGTTGCTATAGCCATGTTGACGAGTCCCGATAAAGGTCCTTCTTTTAAAAAAAATTCAACTATTTCTCTACCAGTTCCGTATCCGCCTCCAATCATTAAACTTTGAAAAACAAATCCTGGAAGCAAATATTTTTGGAAAAATGAAGTGCTCATTTAATTATCCTATCTTTAATAAATCTTACAATTTCATCTACTCCACTACTGAGTGGTAAAAAAACCGGGATTCCAAGTATTTCATTAATTTGTTTTTTTGATTTTTTCAATTCATCAAATGAAGAGTTTTCTTCATTCAATCCTATCCCAATAACTTTTGTACCAAATGATTCAATTAATTTTACCTCTTCAATTATATTTGGAATCTTACATTCAAACTCTTCAAGGTCCACAAAATATTCTCTACCAATTGGATGAATAAGAATGATATGTTTTGCATTCCCGGACAAAATGAATTCTGACCCTCCAGGACCTGATGGATTTCGCAATGAAGATTGACCTTCTAATAATATCAAATCAGGCGCAGATTGCTCTACACATTCTAAAATAGCCTTCTCAAGCTCTCCACTAACAAAATCATTAGGCGTTGCATCAAAAATGAATCCATGTTTATATCCTTGCATCCATCCAGTCTGACCAGTATAAATCAATTCAGCATGAATATTATTTTTAAGACAGTTTTCTAAAACAAAACGTGCTGTAGTTCGTTTCC
>CEUZ01024609.1_pt1 | contig 19028 bp, 18 predicted proteins | sample 361511 | NCBI WGS metagenome assembly CEUZ01 (sample SAMEA2622822, study PRJEB7988) | marine metagenome | biome: marine biome (ENVO:00000447); feature: surface water layer (ENVO:00002042); material: "saline water (ENVO:00002010), including plankton (ENVO:xxxxxxxx)" | depth 5 m
GGATTATCTGTTGGAAATATTTTATACTTTTCGCAATATATAGTTGAGTCGCTGAATTCAGATCCCAATAATACATTAAAAAATACAAAATCCACAAATTATCTAACTGATGAATTTAGTGAATTATATAATAGATTTTTGGATACTGACAGTGTTTTTGATAAATATATTTCAATTATTAAAGACAAAGAAAATATTTCAGAGTCTGTCGAAGAGTTTTTCCATAATGAGTTGCTTGATATGGAATCTAATACAGAACAAGTAAAAATTGATTTTATAAAGGATAAGATACAAAGAGTCAGTTTTGAAATTACTAAAATACCGAATATGTCTGTTTTGAACAGAATGTTAGTGATGAAATTTAATTATAATGATTATTTGTTAGGAAAAGATTTTGTTACTTACCATATAAAAAGAACTAATGAAAAAATTAGTAAAAATCTGAAAAATCAAGAGTTTCAATTAGTAGAGGATGTAAAAGATTTTTTAGAAGGATATATGCTTATAAAGGAGATTGAGTTGGAAAATGCAATAGTTAATAGAAAGGACGAGCTTTTGAGTATCAAATATCAGATTAGCTCTGAGATTCAAATTGCTAAAAACTTAAATATTTTCGAACCCAGTGAATTTTATAATGATGACGTGCCTGGCACATATCCTTCTTTAGTGCCTGAACTTTATAATATGTATTGGAAAGGCTCAGAGGCATTAGTTCAAGAGTTAAACAGTATAGATAATAAAATTAAAAATTTAGAAAATGACAAATCTATTCAATTTTTAAGAAATGACTTAGTGAAGTATAGTAACTTGTACACTGAACTAGAAAATAAAATACAAGAGCTAGTCGAAATTAAAGACGCAAAACCAATTAAACTAGTTCTTTGGTCAGAAAATGATATTAAATATAAATTAAATTTTATGTCTGATCCAAAGTTGTTTGTAGTCTGCATCCTCTTGTCATTCATTGCATGGATATTTTTATCATTTTTTCTAATGACATTACGTAATTGGCCAGACAGTAAAACTGCAAATTGAAAATAATTTATTCTTAAAAATCCATGCTACTTCAGTACAACAAAAGCTTATTATGCTTATTATTTTATTTTGTTCCTTTCTCTCTAATTATTGGAACTTTTGTTACAAATTTATCAGTTGCTCTAATTTGTTTTATTTTTCTAATAATAGTTTTATCAGAAGGTAGGATAAGCTACTTCTTTAACAAATTATTTTTATTTTTTTTAATTTGGTGCTTGGTATTATTGATTTCATCTATATTTTCAACTGATCCTATTTTTTCACTTAGCAGTTCTCTGTTTTATTTTAGATTTGGTTTGTTTTCTTTAGCTGTATGGTTCATAATTGAAAATAATAAAGATGCACTAAGATATTTTACTTATTCACTTTTAGGTGCTTTTACAATTGTTATTATTGATGGTTACATACAATATTTTTTAGGTGAAAATATATTAGGCTACACATACGTAAACGGAAGATTAGGGGGTTTATTTGGTGATGAACTCATTTTGGGAAGCTATCTATCACGTTTATATCCTTTACTTCTTGGCTTGATATTTCTTAATTTTTTAGAGAAAAAAAGATATTTGTATTTTGTTTTTTCCCTTTTCATTTTTATTGATATTTTAATTTATTTATCTGGTGAAAGGGTTGCTTTTTTAAATTTAATTATTTCAGCATTATTGATTATTTTATTGATAGACAAATGGAAAAAGATTAGGTTAATAACCTTAGGCCTGTCTCTTGTCATTATTGTTTCTATTTCAATGTCCAATGATACTGTAAAAAATAGGATGGTCGATCAAACTTTAAATAAGATTGGAATAGGAAGTGAAAATACATACATATTTAGCGAAGAACACCAAAACTTTTATATTTCTTCAATTAAAATGTTTTCAGATAGACCCTTGATAGGAAATGGACCTAAAATGTACAGGAAGCTATGCTATGAAGAAAAATATTTTTACGTAAGTAAAAATACAAATCTGAACACATGTAGCTCACATCCTCATGGCACTTACCCTCAGTTACTAGCTGAAGCTGGATTAATTGGAGCAATCCCTGCAATATTTATTTTTTTCTGGATCTTATATCTTTTTGTATCTCATTTGTATTTGAAAATGAAAAAAGGGTATCTGAAATTAAGCGATTATCAGATATGTATTATAGTGTCAATTTTTCTTACTTTATGGCCTTTAATTCCCTCAGGTAATTTTTTTGGAAGCTGGCTGAGCACTATTTATTATTTGCCTATTGGTTTTTTACTTCATTCATTTGCAAACAATAAAAGTTGATTTAAGTTGCAGATATGAACTATTTAAAAAAATTTTTTTTTATAATCAGTCAAGAACAGAGATATTCTCTAATTTACGTATTTTTATTAATGCTTATTGGAATGGTTTTAGAGACATTTAGCATTGGATTAGTCATACCTTTAATCAATACTATGCTTCAATATGATAATACTACCTATCGATTCAATGAAATACTTTTTTATTTTTTTTCAAGGGATTTTAGCTTAATAGAATTGTATTTAATTGGTTTATCCGTTGTATTACTTGTTTTTACTATTAAGACTTTATTTATGTCTTATTTATATTGGAAGCAATACTCTTTTGCATACAATGTAAATAGAGAACTCTCTCAAAAAATGTATGAAGGTTACGTGGATTTGCCTTATTCATTTCACTTAACCAATAATTCATCTTTAGCAATTAAAAATATAACAAATGAAGTTGCAAATATGACGGGGGTGGTAATTCAATCCTTACAAGTTGCCACAGACATCTTCATTTTTTTTGGCATAACATGTTTGCTTTTATATTATCAGCCTGTAGGAGCTATAGGTGTAGGTCTTATGATCGGGATTCCTGTTTTTATGTTTTATAGATTATTCAAAGAAAGAATTTTAAAATGGGGTAAACAAAGAGAAATCAATGAAGGAAATAGAGTAAAATTAATTCAGGAGGGAATAGGTGGCATAAAAGACATTAAAGTACTAGGTAGAGAAAAGTCCTTTTTTGAGTCTTATTCTTTTTATAATTATAATCAAACAAGAGCTGATCAACTAAAAAGTTTTGTAACCGCTTTACCAAAACAATGGATTGAATACGTTTCTATTATTGGGATTGTTATTTTAGTATTAGTACTTATTTTTGAAGGTAGAAACCCAGAGTCTATTGTTGCATCTCTTGCTATTTTTGCTGCCGCTGCTTTTAGAATTCTACCTTCCACAAACAGAATCTTAAGTGGAGTACAGTTAATAAAATACTTTGTACCCTCAATTGATATACTAGATGATTTGCTCAAAAAGTTTGGAAATAAAGAAAATCAAATTAATTTTTCAGATAAATTTTCATTCAAAAAAAATATTCGTATAGAAAATCTTTGTTTTGCATATCCAGAACAAGATAAGAATGTACTAAATGATATTAATATTGATATCAAAAAAGGAGAGTTAATTGGAGTGATCGGAAAAAGTGGTTCAGGAAAAAGTACTTTGATAAATATTCTTTTAGGGCTGTTAGATATAAAATCTGGCTCTATTTATGTTGATGATTATGATATTAGTAATGATTTTAAACGCTGGCAAAAATTAATTGGTTTCGTATCCCAGAATATATTTCTAAAAAATGATACCATCTTAAATAATATTGCTTTTGGTATCCACCAAGATCAAATTGACACTCAAAGAATACAAAAATGTCTTGAACTATCTAATTTAGATAAATTCATTAATGAGCTTCCTAAAAAATTACAGACTGAAGTTGGAGAAAGAGGGATTAGATTGTCAGGAGGGCAACTGCAAAGAATTGGCATAGCAAGGGCACTTTATGAAAATCCTGAGATAATAATTTTTGATGAAGCAACTAGTGCACTTGATTTTGAAACTGAAAAGGAAGTTTTAAAATCAATTAATACTTTGAGGAAAGAAAAAACAATAATTATGGTTACTCATAGAGTGAATAATTTAGAAAAATTTGATAAAATTTTCTTTATAGAAGATGGTAAAATGGTAAAGTCAGGTGATTATAATGAACTTTCTAATGAAGGCATTCTCAATTAATTGTTTTAAACAATGAAAGTTATTGTAACTGGAGGCGCTGGCTTCATCGGAAGTCATCTTGTTGATTCTTTGCTTGAAGATAAGCATGAAGTTATAATATTGGATAATCTAAGTACTGGAAGATTAGAAAATATTAATCATATAATAGACAAAGTAAAATTTATAAATTGTGAACTTTCTGAAAGAGGAAGTTGGGAAAAACTATGTGAAGGCTGTGATGTGATTTTTCATCTAGCAGCTCTTGCTGACGTTGTTCCAAGTGTTCAGAATCCTGAAAAATATTACGACTCAAATGTAAACGGAACATTCAACATTCTATCATTTGCTCGAAATAAAAATGTAAAAAAATTTATTTATGCCGCTTCTTCATCATGCTATGGAATTGCAAAAGACTTTCCAACTCGTGAAGACGCTCCAATTGATCTTCAATATCCATACGCATTAACTAAAAGAATTGGAGAAGAGCTAACTATGCACTGGGGTAAATTATATAATATAAACGTGACTAGTATGAGGTTTTTTAATGTTTATGGACCTCGTTCAAGAACATCTGGAACTTATGGAGCAGTTTTTGGCGTATTCTTAGCACAACTTATAGCAAATAAGCCATTTACTATAGTTGGAGACGGATCTCAAACTAGAGACTTTACTTATGTAACAGATCTTGCTGATGCTCTAAAATGCGCTATGTATGTAGATAAAAAAAATGAGATTTATAATGTTGGAAGTGGTGAAACAATCTCTATAAATAAAATTGCTGATTTACTTGGAGGAAAAAAATATCCAAAGCTATATATCCCAAAAAGACCAGGAGAGCCTGACTGCACTTTTGCGGATATAACTAAAATCAAGGATAATTTGAATTGGTCTCCAAAAATAAACATTGAAGAAGGAGTAAAAGAAATATTAAAACATATTGATTATTGGAAAGAGGCTCCTGTATGGACCCCAGAAACAATATCTAAAGCGACTGAAGATTGGTTTAAATATCTAGGTAAAAAATGAAAAATGAATTGAAAAAGATTTTTATAACAGGTGGTGCAGGCTATGTAGGTGCTATGCTTGCACCTCATTTAGTTTCGAAAGGTTATGAAGTTATCGTTTATGATCTTATGATTTATGGTGAAGAAGTTATTGATAAATCGCCAAAAATAAAACTCATTAAAGGAGATATAAGAGATCAAAGTAAAATGAAGCCCTTGCTCGAAGAGTCAGATGCAGTAATACATCTTGCCTGTATTTCCAATGATCCAAGTTTTGAATTAAATCCAGACTTAGGCAAATCTATTAATCTCGACAGTTTTGATCCTTTAGTTAAACTTTCTAAAGAGTCAGGAATCAAAAGATTTATTTATGCCTCTTCTTCATCGGTGTATGGAGTAAAAAAAGAGAAAAATGTCAACGAAGAAATGACTTTAGAGCCATTAACTGACTATTCCAAATTTAAAGCGAAATGTGAAGAAATATTACAAAAATATTCATCAGATGATTTTGTTACTATAATTCTGAGGCCTGCTACAGTTTGTGGTTATTCTAGAAGACAAAGACTTGATGTAGTAGTGAATATTCTTGCTAATCTAGCTTATCATAAAAGAGAGATAACTGTATTTGGTGGAAAACAACTTAGACCAAACATTCACATATCCGACATGATAAATGCTTACGAGATTTTGCTTGAGGCTTCTAGTAAGATTGTAAATAATAAAATATATAATGCAGGCTATGAAAATTTTTCAGTTCTTGAGCTCGCTGAAAAGACAAAATCTGTTATAGGTGATGATGTAAAACTCATTACTTCTCCTACTGACGATAATAGATCCTACCATGTCTCTTCAAAGAAGATATATGATGAACTAGGTTTTATTGCAAAATACTCGATTGAGGACGCTGTAAAAGATATGAAAAATGCATTTGATAAAAATCTATTACCAAATTCACTTGATGATGAGATGTATTTTAACATAAAAAGAATGAACTCAATTAATCTTAAATAAAAATGAATAAGTTTAAGCGTGCAAAAAAAAGATGTAAACAACACCGCCTTCAAATTTTGGAATTATCTCAGAAAGTTCAAGCATTACATGTTGGAGGTTCATTTTCTTCTGTAGAAATAGTTGATTGTATCTACAACATGATTAAAAAGAAGAACGATAAGTTTATTCTTTCTAAAGGTCACGCGGGTATAATTCAATATGTTGTACTAAATCAACTTGGTGTCATATCAAAAAGAAAATTAAACTCCTATTGTCAAAAAAATGGTTATATTGGAGTACATCCAGACTATGGAAAAGCAGGTATTGCAGCTTCAACTGGTTCACTTGGGCATGGACTAGGGATTGCTTCTGGTATGGCCTTGGCTAAAAGAAACAAAAATAATTACTATATTTTAATGAGTGATGGTGAGTTGCAGGAAGGATCAATCTGGGAAGCGGCATTGATTATAGGAGCATTGAAACTAAATAATATTATTATAGTAGTTGATAATAATGACCTACAAAGCTCTACAAGAGCTACCGATACACATCCAAATTTATACCCTATAGATAAAAAATTCAAAGAATTTGGATGGAATACTGCTAAGTGTGATGGAAGTTCGACAAAGCAGATTTATGATTCAATAAATAAAAGAAAAAAAGATAAACCATTTGCTTTGATAGCAAAAACTATTAAGGGTTACCCAATTAGTTTTATGATGAATGTACCAATGTGGCATTATCGTTCACCTAATGAAGATGAGTATAAACTTGCAGTTAATGAAATAGAAAAATTATGAGGAATATGTTTGCAGAGGAGCTTTATCAGAATGCTATAAAAGATAAAAGTATTTACATTATTGTTGCAGATATTTCACCTGCAGGAAATATGCAGAATTTTCAAAAAAAGTATCCTGATAGATTTGTTAATGTTGGAGTCTCAGAAATGACAATGATAGGGATGTGTGCTGGATTGGCTCTTGAGAAAAAGCGACCATTCGCATATACAATTGCTAACTTTACTCTTTATCGACCTTTTGAGATGGTTAGAAATGATCTTTGCTATCAAAACTTACCAGTAACCATAGTTGGGATGGGTGCCGGTACTACTTATGCTAATTTAGGAGGGACACATATTTCACAGGAAGATATTTCAATTGCTAGATCGATTCCAAATATGCAGATAATAGCTCCTTCGGATCCTCTAGAGCTTAAAGAAGCGGTAAGATATTGCTGTAAGAACTCTAAATCACCTATTTATTTGAGAATAGGAAAGTCTGGCGAAGAGAATTTTACGCAAAATTCAATTGAAAAATGGAAATTTGGAAAAATTAGAAAAATTGTTAATGGTAAAGATTCCTGTATCCTCACTTATGGTCCTATAATTAAGAAGGCATTTAAACTAAAAGAAAATTTAGCCAAAAGAGATTTTAATGCATCAATTTATAGTTGTAGTACTCTAAAACCAATTGATAAAAATAGGTTAAAAAAAATCTTTAGGAAGTACAAGAGTGTAATTATAATTGAAGATCACTCAGTAATTAATGGTTTATCACAAATTGTTAAAGTTGAAGCTTATGACAATAAATATTTAGGTAAGATTATTGATTTTAATCTTCAAGATAAGTTTTTGAACAATTATGAATCACAAGATGCTTTACAAAATACACATGGACTAAGTGATAAACTGATTTTAAACAAAACATTAAATATTTTAATTAAATAAATGTCATATTTTTTTTCCAATAAAGAGAGTAAAATTACAAACAGATATCTTCAGAAAGGCTATGTAATAAGTAAAGTAAATAATCTAGAATCTTTAGAATGGATTAATCAGTTTTTTAAAGAAAAAATAAGAAAAAAAATTAAAATAAATATCAGAGATGATCATCTTAATGAAATTCATAAACATGTGAGTCCTAAGAATCTTAACAATTTTAGACTTGAGATAATTAATGATATAAATAAATCTAAGTCATTTAAAAAACATTATTATAATGTTGCTTATGAATATTTGAACATACTTGTTGGAAATGAGTTAGTGATGCAAAAGAGCATTAATTTAAGTATTCAAATGCCAAATGATAAAAGTTCATTATTAGAGATGCACGCTGATACATGGTCAGGAGACTCTCCATATGAAATAGTTGTTTGGCTACCTTTAGTTGATTGTTTCAAAACAAAAAGTATGTATATTTTGCCAACAGACAAATATGAGTTATTTCTAAAAAAATTTAAATCGTCTCACTCTAAAAAGAATTTTGATTTGTTTAAATCTATAAAGAAAGATTTAATATGGCTAGATATTAAATTTGGTGAAGTGCTTCTTTTTAACCAATGCTTACCTCACGGCAATGTTATCAATAAAGAAAATGAAACTAGGTGGTCAATGAATTGCCGATTTAAATCGATATTTACCCCATACGGAGATAAGAAAATTGGAGAATTTTTTCAACCTATAACATTGCGAGCGGCTTCTCGAATAGGAATGAAATATCAGCTGCCTGATAGTAAAAGTTGATATGAAAAAGGTACGTGGTTATATTTTTAGTCGTGAATTTATGGGAGAGAGAGTTCCACAATTTGTTCAAAACTTGGTTATCAGAGATTACTGTAAAAAAAATAAATTAACATATCTTCTAAGTATTACAGAACATGCGATGAAAGACTCATCATATAATTTAAATAAATTATTAACAGATTTAGAAGATATTGATGGAGTCATCCTTTATAGCTTGTTTCAATTACCAATTGAGGAAGAAGACCGACTCAAATTCTATAAAAAAATATTTTTTGCAAAGAAAAAGATATACTTTGCCTTAGAAGATATTCAATTAGACCGTCATAGTTCTGTTGGCCAGATTGAAGATATATGGACCATAAAAAAAACTTTACCACTGTGTTTGGAGAAAATTCAATATGGGTGAGATGAAAAATTTTATTACTAGTTTGCACCAATCGACAAGTAGAAATTATCTTGAGAGGATGAATAATAATAAAGTTGAATGTATGATAGAGGCAAAAAAATATGGAGAAAATTACTGGGATGGCGATAGAAGGTTTGGCTATGGAGGATACAAATATATGCCAGGTAGATGGAAACCTTTAGCCGAACAATTAATTAAAACATATAATCTAACTTCAGATTCAAAGATTCTTGATGTTGGTTGTGGCAAAGGATTCTTGCTGCTAGAAATAAAAAAAATTATTCCTGCAATTAAAGTTGTTGGGATAGATAATTCACAGTATGGATTGGATAAAGCTCATCCAGACATTAAACCATATCTATTTAATCACAAAGCACAGGATAAATTGCCTTTCAGAGATAAAGAATTTGATCTAATTATTACAGTTACAACTTTTCATAACTTAAGATTGTTTGAACTTGTAAATGCTCTTGGAGAAATTGAAAGAGTTGCAAGAAACGGATATTTAGTTGTTGAAAGCTATAGACAAGAAAGTGAACTATTTAATCTTCAGTGTTGGGCACTTACTTGTGAATCATTCTTTGATGATAAGGAATGGGAGTGGTTATTTAAAAAATTTGGCTATACAGGCGATTATGAATTTATTTATTTTAACTAAAAAATTATGAAAACTGTTTTTGTATCTGGAAATTTTAATGTTATCCATCCTGGTCATCAGAGATTGCTTAAATTTGCTAGAGGTCTTGGTGATAAATTAATTGTAGGAATACTTCCAGATAAATATATTGAAGGAACATCCTTCATAGGTGAAAAATTAAGACTTGAGGGTATACAAAGTATCTCATTCGTAGACGAAGCATTTATACTTAATGACTCTCTACAAAACACATTAAAAAAATTAAAACCGAATATTATTGTTAAAGGGAAAGAGCATGAGTCCAAATTTAATACTGAACTTAAAGTAATTCAAAAATATGGTGGTAAATTAATTTTTAGTTCTGGTGATATTGTTTTTTCTTCAGTAGATATATTAAACAAAGAATTCTCAAAAAAATTACAAACTAATTTTGAAATACCTCAAGACTACTTAGATCGTCATAAGATAAAATTATCAAGAATCAGAGAGATTATAGAAAAGTTTAATAGTCTAAATGTATGTGTCATAGGAGATTTGATAATAGATGAATACATAATGTGCCAACCCATAGGTATGTCTCAGGAAGACCCAACGCTTGTAGTATCTCCATTAGATAATAAGAAATTTTTAGGTGGTGCAGGCATAGTTGCCGCTCACAGCTCAGGACTAGGCGCAAAAACCCATTTATTCTCTGTAACAGGAAATGATAAGTTATCTAAATTAGCTCATAAAATGACAGGTCTTAGTGGAATTTATTCTTCGTTATTAATTGATGATAGTAGGCCGACAACCTTAAAGCAAAAGTTTAGAAGGAATAATCAATCTTTATTAAAGATTAATCATGTTGTTAATCATTCAATTAATAAAGAATTACAAAAGAAGATACTTTCTAAATTTAAAAAAATTTCTACTAAGTTAGATATTTTAATTTTTTCAGACTTTAATTATGGATGCTTACCAAAAAATTTGGTGTCTGAGATAACGAAAATTGCAAAAAAAAATAATATTTTTATGGCTGCAGATAGTCAATCGTCATCTCAAATAGGTGATATATGTAAGTTTCAGCAAATGAATATTATTACTCCTACTGAGCACGAAGCTAGAACTAGTACAAATAACTATGAAGATGGACTGGTTGTTCTTTCAACCGAACTACAAAAGAAATCTAAAGCAAAAAATATATTTCTAAAACTTGGAGATGAAGGTTTATTAATTCATAATATGAAAAAGGGTAAAAATGCTTTTGCTACAGATCGTATAAGTGCTCTTAATTCTGCTCCATTAGATGTTTCAGGTGCAGGTGACTCCCTTTTAATTGCTTCAGTCTTGGCAATTAAGTCAGGTGGGAGTATTTGGGAAGCAGGACTAATTGGTTCAATTGCAGCATCCATACAAGTTGGAAGAACTGGCAATGTGCCATTAAAGCTAAAGCAAATGCTAGAATTTATAGATTAATGAAAGCAATTTTACTTGCTGCTGGATTAGGCACAAGATTACGGCCAATAACAAATAAAGTTCCAAAATGCTTACTTCCTGTGAATGGCAAACCATTATTATACTTATGGTTAGAAAAATTAGAGAAAATTAATGTGAGTGATGTTTTAATTAATACGCATTACTTATCTGAAGATGTAAATCAGAGTATAAGCAAATTTAATACTAATATGAATATACATATTGTTTATGAGGAAAAATTACTTGGAACAGCTGGAACTTTAATCAACAACATTGATTTTTGTGATGAGGATACAATGCTTATTCACGCTGATAATTATATGGAGGAAGATCTCAAACAATTTTGTGATACTCATAAAAGAAAACATCTCCAGTGCTTAATGACTATGTTAACATTCAAAAGTAATAATCCTAAAAATTGCGGAATCTTAAAAGTAGACAATAATAATATAATGATAGATTTCATTGAAAAACCTAAAGAATTTATTGGAAACCATGCCAATGCGGCAGTTTATATACTTTCGCAAGAAATGGCTCAGGCAATACAAAAAGATTTTTATGATGCGGTTGATTTTAGTTTAGATATTCTTCCATTCTTTAAGAAAAGAATTATGACTTATATGACAAATAAAATTTTTGTTGATATTGGTACTCCAAAAGAATATTCACGAGTCAATAAATTAGGAGAATATTAATCTATGGAAGGGTTATATAACGTTGAGTCAAATTGCAGAGTGTGCAGTTCAAAAAATTTAAAAATATTAATAAATTTCAACTCTGCTTCAATTGCAATGCCCAATACTGGATTATCCTTAGCCACAGATAAAGAAGCATTGATTCCATTATCTTTTGCATACTGTAACTCTTGTACGAATCTTCAGATAAATGAAACAGTAGATCCGAGTATTTTGTACTCAAATTTTAAATATGTTACCTCTATTACTCATGGTCTTGTAGATCATTTTAAAAAATTTTCAGAAGAATGTTTTGAAAAAGGAGAAGTCACAAGAGGTGAATTTGTTTTAGATATAGGCTCTAATGATGGAAGCTTATTAAAACCTTTCAAGGAAGAAGGATGTAAAGTGCTAGGGATTGAGCCCGCAGTTGAGTTAGCAAAAAAAGTTAATGAGAGTGGTATTGAAACTATAGGAGATTTTTTTTCTTATAAATTATCTGAGAGAATTAAAAAAAAATATGGGATACCTAAATTAATCACTTGCAATAACACATTTGCAAATATTAATAATCTAGACGATTTTACCAAAGGATTAAGTAATATTGTAAATGAAGATACAAAAATATTTATTGAAACTCAATATGGAATAGATGTTTTAGAAAAGAAATTAATAGATACAATCTATCATGAACACTTAAATTATTTTACAATAAATTCTCTTAGATCAATTTTTCAGAAGAGGAAACTTTTTATTAATAAAGTTTATCATTTAGATAATAAGGGAGGTTCATTAAGAATAAAAGTAAGTAAAAATCAAAACATTCAAGATTTAGGACCTAGTTTTACTAAAGAGACGTCAGAAAATATAAATAAAATGATTCAAGAAATTAACAAAACGATTGAAGAATGTAGAGAAAGAATAGATAACATAATTCAGCAATCAAAGCATAAGATTTATCTATTTGGATCATCAGTGAGTTGTGTTTCTCTACTAAATCAATTAGGAATTAATACGAGAAAAATTAAAGCTATTGTTGATGAAAAGCCACTTACAAATAATTGTTATGTCAAAGGCGAAAAAATAGAAGTAATAAATTTCTCAGAGATAAAGGAAAATAAGAAATGTATTATTTTAAATTTAGCCTATCGATATGGAGATATTATTTTCAATAAAAATGAAGAATTCTTTTCAAGAAATAAATTTATAAATGTGTTTCCAGAAATAAAATATTATAATTAGAAGATGACAACTAAAATTAATTGGTGGAGAACAGATTTTCTTAATGGCGAATATGAACTTATTGGTGACTCCATATCAAAAGAAAGAATAAGCCAAGGTCCAATGGTTGAGAGATTTGAAAAAAAAATCTCTCAATTATTGAAAATCCCATATGTTGTTTGCACAACTAGTGGCAGTATGGCTATGCTAATGGCATTGTTAGCACTTGGTATAAAAAGAGGGGAAGAGGTTATAGTCCCAAATCGTACTTGGATTTCTACTGTACATGCACCACACATGCTAGGAATTAAAGTCAAGGCTATCGATGTCAAAAAAGATTTGCCTATTATAGATGAACGTAAAATTGAAAAAAAAATAACAAAGAAAACTAAAGCTATAATTCCGGTATATATGGGAGGAAGATATGTAGATTTCAGTAAAATAAAATTAATTGCTAAAAAATATAAATTAAAAATAATTGAAGATGCTGCTCAAGGATTATTCTCTCAAAATAAAAATAAGATTCAAGGTACTGAGGGAGATATAGGCTGCTTCTCTCTATCGGTGGCTAAAATTATTTCTACTGGACAAGGAGGATTTCTTGTTACTAGAAATAAAAAAATTTACGAAAGACTCATATCTATAAGAACACATGGAGTAGAAAATGTAACCAATGTACAAGGTAAATGGCCAATGCCTGGTTTTAATTTTAGATATAATGATATATTGGCATCAATAGGAATTAAACAACTAGAAACGATACATGATAGAAAAACTCATCTTAAAAAAATATATGAATTATACCAAGAGGGATGTAAAGGCCTAAAAAAAATCCAAATAATACCAGTAAAAATTGAAAATGGTGAGATACCAATATATGTAGAAGCTTTATGCAGAAAAAGAAAAAAATTTATGGATTTTATGAATAAGCAGAACGTAGACATTAGGTCCTTCTATCCAAATGTTAGTAAAGCAGACTATTTAAATATTACTGGCAGGTTCCCAAATTCAGATTTATTTTCGAAGGATGGGATATACTTGCCGACTGGTCCTAGCCAATCAATAATTAAGATTAAAAAAGTTATAAATTTAATAAATAAATTTGAGGAGATTAATTAATTGAAAATAATCGGTATTGGGACCTCAAAATTTTTAGCCGCTGCCCTTACTGGTTTTAAAGAAGTAGGGTGGGAGATTTCTGGAATAATTTCGTTAAAAGAAAAACTACTTCCTGATAATTCATATAACCTTAAAGAATTTAGTTCTACTCATAAATGTTCTTATTACGAAACATCAAATATAAATTCTTTAAGTACAGTTCAGTATATTTCAAGATTAAAACCAGATTTAATATTCTCTTGCTGGCCAAGAATCATTACTAGTAATCAACTTTTAAAAAATTTTAGAATTATAGGAACTCACCCAACAAGTCTTCCTATCAATAGAGGTAGGCACCCTGTTCAGTGGATGATAACTCAAGGAATAAAAGAATCAAAACTTTCATTTTTTTTAATTGGATCAGGTATTGATACAGGTAACATCATATTACAACTACCATTCAAAATATCAAAAAATGCAGATATTAATAATATTAATTCTATTCTTAATAAACTTGCAGAAAGAGGATCGAGAAAGATTGCATTAGATATCATTAAAAGAAATAGAATACATTCAAGAAAACAAAATAATAATAATGCAAATTATTGGAGAAAAAAAGATCGACACGATGTTCTCATTGATTTTAGAATGAGGGAAAGGGAAATATCATCTATTATAAGATCCTTTACATTACCTTATCCTTGTTCCTTTTTTATCTACAATGATAATATAATTAGAGTTAAAGAGTGCAGAGTTATTAAGAATCTATCTTTAAAGGTAAAGAACATTGAACCTGGAAAAATTATTAAAATTAATAAAAGAAGTATTATAGTGAAGTGTCAAGATGCAGCAATTAAATTGATCGTAATTGAAGATTTAAGTAAGATTAAATTTGGTAAATACATATTTCCACCAACAAAATATATAGTAAGATATACAAAGTTAAAAAATTTTTTTTATATATAAGTTTTAAATATGAGTGAAAAATTAGCCTATTTTGGTGGCGAAAAAGTAAGAAAAACAAAAATGCCTGCAAGGCGTGCTATGGGTGATTTAGAAAGAAAGAGCATGTCAGAGGTTCTTCCTTACTATGATAATCTTGGAGAAGATCCTCCATACGATGGAAAATTTCAGAAAGAATTCGAGAAAAAATTTGCTGAGAACATGGGTGGTGGATATGCAAAAGCGGTATCAACAGGATCTGTTTCTTGTTACATAGGAATCAGAGCTCTTAGTCTTCCAATGGAAAGTGAAGTAATTTTTTCTCCAGTTTCCTGTAGCGGTTCAATGTTTGCGGTAATTGAGTCAGGTTTAAATCCTGTAATAGTTGATTCAATGCCAAATTCTTATAATACGTCATGGGAATTCATTAAAAAGGGGATCACTAAGGAGACCTCGGCACTTTTTTTATCACACATTGGAGGTATACCTTTGAATATGGAGGAAATAAGTTATGAAGCAAATAAATTAGGTTTACCTATAGTTGAAGACTGTAGTCAAGCGCCGTTTGCAAGAGTCAATGTTGATACAAAAAGTAGGATAGATGGAGTCCCAGATAAATGTTTTGTTGGAACTTATGGGATAACATCTGTTTTCTCAACTATGTATAGAAAAAACTTACAGACCGGCGGCTCGGGCGGTGTTGTTTTTACGAAGGATCCTGAAATATATAAGCAAATCTGTCTTTACTCCGATCGAGGAAAGCCAAAATTTAAAGATGGCTATAATGGAAGAGACCCAGGTGATTGTGAATTTTCAGGACAAAATTTTAATACAGATGAATTTTCTTGTGCAATAGGTATTGCATCGCTTGAAAGAATTAATGATACAATAAGTAAAAGACTGCAATTCATGAATATTTTATCAAACTTAATTTCTGACCTTAGAGAACATATGTATCATGTTGAATACCCTCTAGGTGTTTCACCATTTTTATTGCCTATTATATTGAATGAAAAATATATTCCTATGAAGGAAGAAATTGCTCTTATGATAAATGCGGAAGGAATTGATTTAAGTCCAAGATATGATTGTGTAGCGTGCCAATGGGATATTGCAAAAAAACTAAATGTAAAAGTTGTAGATAATAATAATGTTAACAAGATGAAAGCTCAGAGTTTTAATCTTTTTCTCAACGAAAACTACCAAGAAGAAGAAGCGAAGGATATACATAAAGCATTTAAGAAAGTTTTTAATTATTTAGCAAATAATAAATAATTATGTATTCTCTTTCTCATGTATGTTTTTATTCTCCAAATTTTAAAAGGATGGTTGATTTTTATCTTCATCTATTTCAAACAGAAATTGCTCATAAATTTGTTAATGAAAATAATGAAATGTATGGTGCGTTTATTGAAATTGGAAACAATACACTGATTGAGATATTTAATTCTGATTTAAAGCCTAATAATAATGAGACTAGTGGGTTTAGACATATTTGCATTGAAACGAATGATATTAAAAAAACTCAAATTCAAATAAATAATTTATCTATTTCTTCGGAAATTATGAGAGGTAAATCTGATAATACTTTGCAGCTTCATATCCAAGATCCTGATGGAAATAAAATAGAGTTTCAAGAAATTGATGCTAAGTCGAAGATTAAAAATTATTCATCTTTCAAATAAGTTATGATTTATTGACATTTTTATCAATATTGAATAATAATTGATAAATTTCTTTAATCTTAATTTTTCATAAAGGAGCGCTCTTTGAAAAAAGTAATGATCATAGGTGGTGGTTTTGCAGGGTGTTTAGCTGCACACATGCTTCGCTTAAAAGGATATGATAACATCACTTTAATTGAGTCTGCTAACTTTCTCGGCGGAGGATGTAAAACGCTTTGGGAAGGGGATCATCCTTATACATTAGGTCCTCGGCATTTCTTAACCAGAGATGAAAAAATATGGGAATTTATGCATCAGTATTGTCCCATGTCCATGCATGGAAAGGATGAAATTGGTCAAGAATTTTTTACTTTTATTGAAGATGATCAAAAATTCTTTCATTTCCCAATTCATGAAGATGAATTACCAGAGATGAAAAATTATGAAAAAATTCAGACAGAAATAAAAGAAAATAAGGATAAACCAAAAAATGCATCAAATCTTGAAGAATATTGGTTAAATTCTGTTGGTTCAGTTCTATATAATAAATTTGTAGAAAAATACTCCAGAAAAATGTGGGACATTAAATCAAATACTGAAATAACAGATTTTGGTTGGACACCAAAAGGCGTAGCTTTACAGACAGGATCTAAGGTTGCATGGGAAGAAGCTTTCAGTGGATTTCCATATGACAAATATGGATATGACAAATATTTTGATATTGCAACCGAAGGAGTAAATGTACATTTAAATACATTTGTGGATGAGTTTGATGTAGAAAAAAATAGACTTCGAATTAAGGATGAATGGCATTCATATGATATACTCGTTTCTACAATTTCTCCTGAAATTATTTTAAAGAAATGTTATGGAGATTTAAGATGGGCAGGAAGAGATTTTATGAAAATTATATTACCAGTTGAGCATGCACTTCCACCCCATGTTCATTTTCTCTACTATGCTAATAATGAACCCTACACAAGAATAGTAGAGTATAAAAAATATTATAAAAATAAGCATCCATATACATTACTGGGCATCGAAATACCTGATAATACGAAAAACAAATTATATCCATTTCCAATGAAAAAAGATCAAGATCTGCATAAGAAATATACAGATTCATTGCCCAATAATGTGATTAATCTTGGAAGAAATGCTCAATATAGATACTATGATATGGGTGGCACAATTGGGCAAGGCTTTGAGATTTTTAAAGAATATTAGAAATTTAATTTAATGAGTAATTTTTTATCGATACTAGATAAAAACGATAATAATGCGCTAGTAAAGATAAGAGATTTTGTAGTTAATAAAATTAAAGTTGAAGTTCCATCATTTGGTAATGAATTATCATCTCTCCATAAATTTATAGACGTTAAAGAAGTTAATGATTTAAGGTTAAAGATATTTAGTTATATTAATTCAGAACTTGAATGGGAAAATTTAATTTTAGAAATTTGTGAAAATGAGCTGAACAATAAACACGGAAGAGATTTGCTCGTTCAAAGCAAAATTAACCTTTCTATCCAGATGCCTAACGATCAAACTTCTATTTTACCAATTCATACTGATAGTTCATCTGCAGATAGTCCATTTCAAACAAATATTTGGATACCTCTTACAGATGCTTTTGAAACAAATTCAATGTTTATTTTGGATGAAAAACAAACAATAGATTTTGCCAATAGTGTGGCAACTAATAATATTGATGAGTTTCACGCATCTAATTTTCAAATAAGAGAAGAAGATTTCATAAAGATAAATTTTGGACAAATACTATTTTTTAACCCATCTATACTTCATGGAAATGTATTAAACGAAACGAACAAAACTAGAGTTTCTCTTAATTTGCGAATTAAATCTATGTTTTCTCCTGAGCCTGACTTTAGGAATGCTGATAGAAAATTTGGTACTTATTACAAAATATTAAGCCTATCGGAAGAAACAAGATTTGCCTTAGATTTTCTAAATAGCGGTTATCTAAAATGAACAATTTACAGCCTTATATAGTTCCAAGGCCATTTAACGGTTATAATATTCCTGGAGCGATGCAATCCAACTATCTTAAGAATTATTCAATTAGTAAAAATTATAAGTTTCATCTTCCAATTGTTGAAATAACAACTTCTAACTCTTTCTACCTGCTTAAAGGGTTTTTAAACAAAAATAAGACACAACATCTTGAAATCTCTGTAGTTTCTTTCTTTGTATTTCCTATTTATGATAAGCAGCTATTACTTAAATTATTTTCAGATTATTCTGACTTGAAAATACTTTTGCATGGTGTTTTAGAAGGAAAAATTTTGACAATACTAGAATTATTAGATTGGTCAGAGAGTATTAGAAATATTAA
>CEUZ01065960.1_pt1 | contig 19007 bp, 14 predicted proteins | sample 361511 | NCBI WGS metagenome assembly CEUZ01 (sample SAMEA2622822, study PRJEB7988) | marine metagenome | biome: marine biome (ENVO:00000447); feature: surface water layer (ENVO:00002042); material: "saline water (ENVO:00002010), including plankton (ENVO:xxxxxxxx)" | depth 5 m
CGATGGTTTGATAATAACCCTACCACCTTTACTAGCAGGTACTGCTCCCTTAATTAATAACAAATTACGTTCATTATCGATCTGTACAATTTCAAGATTTTGTGAGGTCCTTCTTGTATTTCCGAGGTGTCCAGCCATTTTTTTTCCTTTAAAAACTCTGCCGGGTGTTTGACACTGACCAATTGAGCCTGGAGCTCGATGTGAAATTGAATTTCCATGACTATTACGTTGGTGACTAAAATTATGTCGTTTTATTGCTCCCGAAAAACCTTTACCTTTAGATGTGCCCGTAACATCAACTTTTTGCCCTGCTTTAAAAATATCAACTTTTATTGCACCACCGAGTGAATACTGTTCTAGTTCCTCTGGAGTTACTCTATATTCTAAAAATCCTTCTCCAGTATCAATATTTGCTTTTTTATAGTTTCCTGCCTCAGATTTTGTCATTGAGGTAGATTTTTTTGTTCCCCATGAGACTTGAACTGCACTATAACCTTTGTCTTCTTCTGTTAATAAACTGGTAACGAGATTTGGTGTCGCCTCCACCACAGTTACAGGAATAGATAAACCATCATCTGTAAAAAGACGAGTCATCCCACATTTTTTCCCTACTATTCCAATTGTCATCATATTTTCAATTTATTTTTCTAATTAAGTTTAATTTGAACATCAACACCAGCAGCTAAATCAAGTTTCATTAATGCGTCTACAGTTTTATCTGTCGGATTTATAATATCCATTAGTCGTTTATGTGTTCGAATCTCATACTGATCACGGGCATCCTTATTAACATGTGGCGATATTAAAACGGTAAAACGTTCTTTTTTTGTTGGTAGTGGAATTGGACCCTTTATCTGAGCACCAGTTCGCTGAGCCGTTTCGACAATCTCCTTTGTAGACTGATCTATCAAACGATGATCAAATGCTTTGAGACGTATTCTAATTCTTTGTTGTTCGGCCATTTTTAATTCTCGGATATTTTTATGTTAATTGTTTAGTTTTTACTTGTAATACTTTCAGCAATATTTGCGGGCACTTCATTATATTTTTCAAATTCCATTGTGTAGACTGCTCGACCTTGTGTTGCCGAACGAAGATCTGTTGCATATCCAAACATCTCACTAAGTGGTACTTCGGCACGTATTACTTTGCCTGCTGGAGTTTCTTCTGTACCTTGCAAAATTCCACGTCGCCTATTTAAATCTCCATTAACTGTTCCTAAATACTCTTCAGGCGTTACAATTTCGACTTTCATAACTGGTTCTAGTAAAACGGGTTTTGCTTTACTGGCTCCTTCTTTAAAACCCATCGATCCGGCTATCTTAAATGCCATTTCACTTGAATCTACATCATGGTAAGAACCGTCATGTAAAGTAACTCTTACATCAACTACAGGATATCCAGCAATAATTCCATTTTCCATTTGCTCAACAACACCTTTTTCTACTGCGGGAATATATTCTTTTGGAATAACACCCCCTACAATTTCATTTACAAATTCAAAACCCTCTCCAGGATTCCTTGGTTCAATTTTGAATACAACGTGACCATATTGACCTCTTCCACCAGATTGTCTAACAAACTTACCTTCGACTTTTTCAAGTGTTTTTCTGATAGTTTCTCTATATGCGACTTGAGGCTTCCCGACATTAGCTTCAACTTTAAACTCGCGCTTTAAACGATCAACAATAATTTCAAGATGTAGCTCACCCATTCCAGAAATAATAGTTTGTCCTGATTCTTCATCTGTGTGAACTCTAAAAGATGGATCCTCTTGTGCTAATTTACCTAATGCTATTCCCATTTTTTCTTGATCGGGTTTAGTTTTTGGCTCAACAGCAACAGATATAACAGGATCAGGAAACTCCATTCTTTCTAATGTAATAATATTATTTTGATCACACAGGGTATCGCCTGTCACAATATCCTTTAATCCAACTGCTGCAGCTATATCTCCGGCACGAACTTCCTTTAACTCCTCGCGACTATTTGCATGCATCTGTAAAATTCTACCCACTCTCTCTTTTTTTGCTTTTACTGGATTGTAAACTGTATCTCCAGACTTGAGCACTCCCGAATAAACCCTGAAAAATGTCAAAGTTCCAACGAAAGGATCGGTTGCTATTTTAAAAGCTAATGCTGCAAATGGATCATCATCCGATGATTTTCTTTCTCCCTCTGATTCGTTTTTGTCGTTTAGAATTCCCTTAATTGGAGGAACATCAACTGGGGATGGGAGATACTCAATTATTGCATCAAGCATTGTTTGGATACCTTTGTTTTTAAATGCGGAACCACAAAATACTGGAACAATCTCATTTGCTAATGTTTGCTGTCTTATTCCTTCTTTGATTTGTTCTTCAGTTAAACCGCCGATTTCTAAGTATGCTTCCATTAATACTTCATTTGCTTCTGCTGCTGTCTCTATGATATTTTCGTGATGTTCTTCTGCAGTATCTTTCATCTTTTCGGGAATATCTTTTTCTTCAAATTTAATTCCCATATTTTCTTCTTCCCAATAAATCGCTTTCATTTTTACAAGATCTATAACACCCTCAAATTTTTCTTCAGCGCCAATTGGCAGTTGCATAGTGACAGCATTCGAATTAAGACGATCTTTAATCTGCCCAACAACTCTTAAAAAATTAGCTCCGGCACGATCCATTTTGTTAACAAAAGCAATTCGTGGTACTGAATACTTATTTGCTTGACGCCAAACGGTTTCAGATTGAGGTTCGACTCCACCAACAGCACAAAATACTGCACAGGTTCCATCCAATACACGTAACGAACGTTCGACTTCTATCGTGAAATCAACATGTCCTGGAGTATCAATAATATTTATACGATGTTCCGGAAACTGTGATGCCGTCCCCTTCCAAAAACACGTTGTTGCTGCAGATGTTATTGTGATTCCTCTCTCTTGCTCCTGTTCCATCCAATCCATTGTTGCAGCACCATCATGAACTTCACCAATCTTATGTGAAACACCTGTATAAAATAATACTCGCTCTGTTGTGGTTGTCTTGCCAGCATCAATGTGAGCCATAATTCCGATATTCCTGTAGTGTTCAATTGTTGTGTTTCTTACCATGATGCTAGCTTTTTTATTTAATTTTCCGTTTACCAACGATAATGTGAAAATGCTTTGTTAGCTTCTGCCATTCGATGAGTATCTTCACGTTTTTTTATTGCTGTACCGCGATTTTCTGAGGCATCCATTAATTCTCCAGCTAAACGCGACCCCATATCTTTTTCATTACGATTTTTTGCAGCATCAACAACCCAGCGCATTGCCAATGTCATACTTCTTGATGTTTTTACTTCAACAGGAATCTGATAAGTTGCTCCACCTACACGACGTGATTTTACTTCAACAACTGGTCTTATATTTTCAAGTGCCTTATTAAAAATTTCGAGTGGCTCCGAATTACCTTTATTATTAATTTCATTAAGTGCGCCGTATACAATTTTTTCAGCTATTGATTTCTTGCCGCTTCGCATGATTATATTTATAAATTTTGCCAAAACCATATCTCCGTATTTCGGATCTGGAAGTATTGTTGTTTTTTCAGCAACTCTTCTTCTTGACATTTTGTAAGTTAATCCTGTTTTATATTTCTTGTAATACTATTGTTTATTACCCGACCACTTATGATTTCGGTTTCTTTGCGCCATATTTCGACCTACCACGCCGTCTATCGCTAACACCTGATGTATCGAGAGTTCCTCGAACTGTATGGTAACGAACACCTGGTAAATCCTTTACACGACCACCTCTTATCATAATTACAGAGTGTTCTTGGAGATTATGTCCTTCACCACCAATATATGTTGTTACTTCTTGTCCATTCGTGAGCCTGACACGCGCTACTTTCCTTAATGCAGAGTTTGGTTTCTTAGGTGTTGTTGTATAAACACGGGTACATACGCCACGTTTTTGAGGACAAGCATCCAAAGCGGGAACATTACTTTTTGCATGTTGCCGTTTCCGTGGTTTTCGAACTAATTGGTTTATAGTTGTCATAAAAAACCTATATATATCAATTTATTAAACGCGCAGACTACCTCGTTTATCCGAACTGAACATACATATATATGTATGCTTTGTAATATCAGTGCGGACATACGTCGAAAATTCTTCGGATATCCCTGAGGTACAAGTCTGGCTTGTATACAATTTTTTAAAAAAATTGTTATTTTTCAAGTACTTAAAGCAAAACAACAGACTAGGAAACAGATCCTTGTCTGTTGAAGAGGCGAGATTTTATGTCTTCGCTAACTATAATGTCAAGAGGATTAAATACTTAACAATATTAAGTCGTATTTATGCCCTCCGCAGATTCGTTATCTGATTCAGTTGGCCCTATTTCAATCTCTAAAGAGTCTAAATTTTCCGCTGAATCTTCTGATTCTTCCTCTTCAAGAGCCTGCTTTTCATGCATTTCTGCATGATGAGCGAGTCCAGAACCTGCCGGTATCAGACGCCCAACTATTACATTCTCCTTTAAACCTCGTAATTGGTCACGTTTGCCATTAACACTAGCCTCGGTCAGAACTCTAGTTGTTTCCTGAAATGATGCTGCTGAAATAAATGATTCAGTTAATAATGAAGCCTTGGTAATGCCCAGTAATATGGGATCCCACTTTGCTGGTTCTTTTCCATCTGCCTGAAGTCTTTCATTTTCCTCCAAAACCCTTGTGCGCTCTAATTGCTCACCTTTTAGAAAAGTACTATCTCCTGATTCTGCTATTTCTGCCTTTCGAAGCATTTGTCTAACAATGATTTCGATATGCTTATCATTTATCTTAACGCCTTGCAGACGATAAACATCTTGAATTTCACTGCTTATAAAGTTAGACAAAGCTTTTACTCCTTTAAGCTTCAAAATGTCATGTGGTGCAGGTGGCCCATCAACTATGCTTTCACCTTTTTCTACATGCTCGCCTTCAAACACGCTAATATGTCTCCACTTAGGAATTAATTCTTCGTGAACTTCCTCATCTTGACCGGTTATTACTATTCGTTCTTTACCTTTTGTTTCCTTACCGTAACTAATTGTTCCGCTAATTTCTGCTAGAACAGCTGGCTCCTTAGGTTTTCGAGCTTCAAACAAATCCGCTACTCTCGGAAGACCGCCGGTTATGTCTCTGGTTTTTGAAGATTCTTGTGGAATTCGTGCAATTACATCGCCGATATTAATTTTATCTTTATTGCTAACATTAATGATCGCCTTTGGAGGTAACAAATAATGTGCTTCATGATCAGTTCCGGGAATTTTCAAATCATTCCCCTTGGCATCTACAAGCTTAACTATAGGACGCATATCTTTTGCATTAATAGGCCTTTGTTTGGGATCCATAATAACAGTATCTGTTAACCCAGTGATCTCATCTGTGTAACGTGTGACTGTTACTGCTTCTTCAATATCAGAGAACAAAACAACTCCATCAACTTCGGATATGACTGGGTGTGTATGAGGGTCCCATGAAGCAATTTGTTGTCCAGATTCAACTTTTGCATCATTATTTACGGTTAATACCGCACCATATGGAATTTTATATCGCTCTCGTTCTCTTCCTGCATCATCTAGAATTGCAACTTCACCTGAACGTGAATTAACGATACTGTTTCCACTCTCTTTTTGCTCTAATATTTTTACATTTTGCAAACTAATGATTCCATTATTTTTTACCTCGATACTACTTACTGCAGCTGCACGAGATGCTGCGCCACCAATATGAAACGTACGCATCGTCAATTGTGTTCCTGGTTCACCAATTGATTGTGCTGCAATAACTCCAACTGCCTCCCCAATATTCACTAGGTGTCCACGACCTAAATCTCGACCATAACATTTACGACATATACCATATCTAGTTTCACAAGTTATAGCTGAACGAACAAGAACATGATCAATACCTTTTTTATCAAATTCGTCAACTAGCTCCTCATCAATCAAGGTTCCAGCATTAGCAACAACCTCCTCATCTCTAGTGACTGCATTTTTTGCTAATACTCTTCCCAAAACTCTTTCCCTAAGGGTTTCGATTACGTCCCCACCCTCAATAATTGGACTCATACTTAATCCTTCGGTTGTGCCGCAGTCTTCCTCTGTTACAACCAAATCTTGAGCAACATCAACTAAACGACGGGTTAGATAACCAGAATTGGCTGTTTTAAGGGCAGTATCAGCAAGTCCTTTTCGTGCTCCATGAGTTGAAATAAAATATTGCAAAACATCAAGTCCTTCTCGAAAGTTAGCTGTTATTGGTGTTTCAATAATAGAGCCATCTGGTTTCGCCATAAGCCCACGCATTCCAGCTAATTGCCTTATCTGTGCTGCGGAACCACGAGCACCGGAATCTGCCATCATGTAAATTGAATTTCCAGAAGTCTCTTTCTTCTCCAAACCCTCATCATCTAAATAGGTCTCCTCGCCTATTTTATCCATCATTGCTTTTGCAACCGTATCATTTGTTTGTGACCATATATCAACAACTTTATTATAACGTTCGCCATCTGTTATTAATCCGGATGAATATTGTTCTTGAAAGTTCTTAACTTCTTCTTCAGCTTTGGAAATAATATTGCTTTTATTATCAGGAACTACCATATCTTCAACGCCAATTGAAACTCCAGCATATGATGAATATTTAAATCCTGTGTACATTAATTTATCAGAGAAAATCACAGCTTCTTTTAAACCTAGTCTTCTATAGCAAGTATTAACCAATTGTGAAATTGATTTCTTATCTAGAGGTTTAAATTTCCCACTATCATCTTTTTCATTGATAATATTAAAAGATAATCCTTTAGGTAAAATTCGCGAGAGTAATGCACGGCCAGCAGTAGTTTCATAACGCGTGTAAACAATTTCCTTCTCGTCGTTTTCATCTGTTTTTTCTTCGCGAATACGTACCTGAATCTTTGCATGTAATTCAAGTACAGATGGATGAGACTGATATGCTCGTTCTACTTCATTTATATCAGCAAACTTCATACCTGTTCCTTTTGCTCTGCTAGACTCACGTGTTAAATAATATAATCCCAAAACAACATCCTGTGTTGGAGTAATAATAGGCTCACCATTAGCTGGTGATAGAATATTATTTGTTGACATCATAAGTGTTCTAGCTTCAAGCTGAGCTTCAATAGATAATGGAACATGGACAGCCATTTGATCTCCGTCAAAATCTGCGTTAAAAGCTGTGCAAACTAATGGATGAAGTTGTATGGCTTTCCCTTCAATTAAAACCGGCTCAAAAGCCTGAATTCCAAGCCTATGTAAAGTTGGAGCACGATTTAACATAACCGGGTGCTCACGAATTACATCTTCCAAAACATCCCATACTTCGGGGCCTTCTCTTTCGACCAATTTTTTTGCAGCCTTGATAGTTGTAGCTAAACCACGTCTTTCTAGTTTGCTAAATATAAATGGTTTAAATAATTCTAACGCCATTTTTTTTGGTATGCCGCATTGATGTAAACGTAATGTAGGACCAACTACAATTACGGAACGACCCGAGTAATCGACTCTTTTCCCTAATAAATTTTGTCTAAAGCGTCCTTGCTTACCTTTGATCATATCGGCAAGTGACTTTAAAGGAAGTTTGTTTGTACCAGTAATAGCTCGGCCACGTCTACCATTATCAAGCAATGCATCTACAGACTCTTGTAACATACGTTTTTCATTACGGACTATAATGTCGGGAGCATTCAAATCTAGTAAACGTTTTAAGCGATTATTTCTATTGATAACGCGTCTATACAAATCATTTAGATCCGAAGTAGCAAAGCGACCCCCATCTAACGGTACTAAAGGCCGTAATTCCGGTGGCAACACTGGTAAAACTTTCATCACCATCCACTCTGGTTTATTACCGGAATTCATAAATGCTTCTAGTAATTTTAATCTCTTAGTTAATTTTCGTAATTTTGTCTCTGAATTTGTATTTGGAATTTCTTCTCTTAGGTCCTGCACCTCGGTCTCTAAATCAATAGATAAAAGCAATTCACGAATTGCTTCGGCACCCATTTTGGCCTCGAAATCATCTCCATAATTTTCTAGCGCCTCAAGATAATTTTCTTCAGTTAGCATTTGACCACGCTCAAGATCAGTCATTCCAGGCTCAACAACGACATAGGCTTCGAAATACAGAATCCTTTCAATTTCACGTAATGTCATATCAAGCATTAATCCCATTCTGGATGGTAAAGATTTTAAATACCAAATATGAGCAATCGGTGTCGCCAGTTCAATATGCCCCATACGTTCGCGTCTAACTTTAGATAGAGTTACCTCGACACCACATTTTTCACACACTACCCCTCTGTGCTTTAATCTCTTATATTTACCACAAAGACACTCATAATCTTTGATTGGACCAAAAATCTTAGCGCAAAAAAGACCATCCCTTTCTGGTTTAAAAGTTCTATAGTTAATTGTTTCAGGTTTTTTTACTTCTCCGAAAGACCACGAACGAATTTTTTCAGGGGAAGCTAATCCGATAGTTATTGCATCGAATTCTTCAATTTGTCCTTGTTGCTTTAAAAGCTTAAGTAAGTCCTTCAAGGGTTACCTCCTAAATAATTTTTTTTGTATTTAACAAAAAAATAAAATCAATAAATTATTAAATTCTATGTAACACCGGCCAATGCCATTAATCATGTATCAAGTTCAATATCAATTCCAAGAGATCGAATTTCTTTAACGAGAACATTAAATGACTCTGGCATTCCTGCCTCCATATGATGATTTCCATCAACAATATTTTTATACATTTTGGTCCGTCCACTCACATCATCTGATTTAACAGTTAACATTTCCTGTAAAGTATAAGAGGCTCCATAAGCTTCAAGAGCCCAAACCTCCATTTCACCGAAACGCTGACCACCAAACTGAGCTTTGCCGCCAAGAGGTTGTTGAGTTACTAAACTATATGGTCCAGTTGAGCGAGCATGCATCTTATCGTCTATCAAATGATTCAATTTAAGCATGTACATATAACCGACTGTAATTTTTCGATCGAAACGGTCACCAGTCCTACCATCCCATAACCAAGATTGTCCGTCCTCTGGCAATCCAGCTAGTTTTAACATCTGTTTAATTTCATCCTCACTGGCACCATCAAATACAGGTGTCGCTAAAGGCACTCCTCCTTTTAGGTTTGTTGCCAATTCCTTGATTTCCTGGTCTGATAATGATTTCAAATCTTCAGATTTTCCACTAAGGTTATAAACTTTATCTAGAAAATTTCTTATTTCTTCAGTTTGACTATGTTGTTCCAGCATTTTCCCAATTTTGAGACCAACTCCTTTTGCTGCCCACCCCAAATGAGTTTCTAGAACCTGGCCGACATTCATTCTTGAGGGAACGCCTAATGGATTTAGAACAACATCTACAGGCGTACCGTCTTCCATGTATGGCATATCTTCAACTGGGACAATTGTTGAAATAACACCTTTATTGCCATGTCGACCAGCAATTTTATCTCCAGGCTGAATACGCCGCTTAACTGCAAGATAAACTTTAACCATTTTTTGAACACCCGGAGCCAAATCATCACCCGATGTTAATTTCTCTTCCTTTTCTTTATATTGCCTATCGAAATCTTTTTTCAAAATCTCAAGTTGTTCTGATGCTAGCTCAAGTTGTTTGTTGACCGCGTCATTTTTAATATTTATTTCAAACCACTTTTCTCTAGGCACTTCTGCTAATCGATCCTGAGTAATTTTATCGCCTGCATTCATCGGAAATATTGTTTTTTCCACAACTTTTCCTATCAATAATTTCTCAATACGCTGATAAACTCCATCTGACATTATTCTAAGTTGATCATTTAAGTCTTTTCTAATGTTATTTAACTCAGACTCTTCAATTTCAAGAGCGCGTGCATCTTTTTCTACACCGTCGCGTGTAAAAACTTGAACATCGATCACCGTACCATTCATTCCTGATGGGACACGAAGTGATGTGTCTTTAACATCGGATGCTTTTTCCCCAAAAATAGCTCTTAACAATTTTTCCTCTGGAGTTAGTTGCGTCTCGCCTTTTGGAGTTACTTTACCGACCAAAATATCACCAACATTTACCTCTGCGCCGATAAAAACTATACCTGATTCATCAAGCTTATTTAATGCGCTTTCGCTTACATTTGGTATATCTGAAGAGATTTCTTCCGTACCTAGTTTTGTATCACGAGCAACGCACTGCAACTCTTCAATATGAATTGTTGTATAACGATCTTCTGTTACCAATCTCTCAGATAGTAAGATAGAGTCTTCAAAGTTATAGCCATTCCACGGCATAAAAGCCACAAGCATATTCTGACCTAATGCTAATTCACCCATATCTGTTGATGGGCCATCAGCCAGGACATCGCCTTTTTCGATTTTATCTCCAGGCTTCACCAAAGGTTTTTGATTTATGCATGTGTTTTGATTGGAGCGTGTGTACTTTGTTAAATTATAAATATCAACACCAGGTTCACCTTCAAGAGTTTCATTGTCATTTACACGTACTACAATCCTACTAGCATCAACTGAATCTACAAGGCCGCCTCTAACTGAAATAACAGTTACACCTGAGTCAATAGCAACCCTTCTTTCCATGCCTGTTCCGACCAATGGCTTATCTGCACGCAGTGTAGGTACAGCTTGTCTTTGCATATTAGAGCCCATTAATGCTCGATTTGCATCATCATGCTCTAAAAATGGAATTAAAGATGCGGCTACTGATACTATTTGTCTTGGCGAAACATCCATATAGTTAATTTGATCTGGCGTTGACATAGTAAATTCGTTTTTATAGCGACAAGATACAAGTTCATCTATTAATTTACCATTTTGATCAATGTTTGCACTTGCTTGCGCAATCATAAAATCGCCTTCCTCAATAGCAGATAAAAATTCAATTTCATTAGTTACTTTTTCATTATTAACTTTTCGGTATGGTGTTTCGAGAAAACCATACTCATTTGTTCTTGCAAAAACTGCTAAAGAATTAATTAACCCAATGTTCGGTCCTTCCGGCGTCTCAATTGGACAAACACGGCCATAATGTGTTGGATGCACATCTCGAACTTCAAAACCAGCACGTTCTCTAGTAAGTCCTCCAGGTCCAAGGGCTGAAATTCTTCTCTTGTGGGTTATCTCCGATAACGGATTATTTTGATCCATAAATTGAGATAGTTGACTTGAACCAAAAAATTCCTTAATTACTGCAGCAACAGGCTTTGCATTGATAATTTCTTGTGGAAGCAAGCCCTCTGATTCGGCAAGACTTAATCGATCTTTAACGGCACGCTCAACTCTCACAAGACCAACGCGAAATTGATTTTCTGCCATTTCACCAACACTTCTAATACGGCGATTACCAAGATGATCGATGTCATCGATTATTCCCTTACCATTTCTTATATCAATTAAAACTCCTAATACATCTACAATATCCTGATTTGATAAAATACCTTCTCCTGTAAGCTCTTTAGATCCAACCCTACGATTGAATTTCATTCTACCTACTGCAGACAGGTCATATCTATCTGGATTAAAAAAAAGATTTTTAAATAAATTTTCCGCAGCTTCCTTTGTTGGCGGCTCTCCAGGACGCATCATGCGATATATTTCAATCTGTGCTTCTAATTGATTGGTTGTGGAATCATCTCTCAATGTGTCTGCAATATATGGGCCATGATCCAAATCATTTGTATAAATTGTTTCTATCTTTCTACCTGGTAGGCTAAGTATGCCTCCAAGCGTTTCTTCGGTAATTTCATGATTTGCGTGGTATTCAATTTCACCAGTTTCTTCATTAATTATATCTTTAGCTATCACTTTTCCAATCAAGAAATCAGCGGGAATAGATAAGGATGTTAATCCTGCCTTCTCAATTTCCTTTATATGCTTAGCTGTAATACGCCTGTCTTTTTCAACAAGCACAGTTCTTTTATTTTTTATTTCGAAAGATGCAGTTTGACCGCGTAAACGTTCTGGAACAAAATTAAATGTAATTTCTCCGAATTCAATTTCATCAGTTTCTTCGTCAACAACAACTTTTACACCATCACTAGGTATCTCAAAAGTATCTGCCTCAAAAAAGAAATCTAGAATTTCCTCTGTTGTGAAGCCTAGAGCACGCAACAGAATTGTCGCGTGAATTTTACGTCTCCTGTCGATTCTACAATAAACTAGATCTTTTGCATCAAACTCAAAATCCAACCAAGAGCCGCGATACGGAATGACTCTTGCCGAATAAAGCAATTTACCAGATGAATGTGTTTTACCTTTATCATGCTCAAAGAAAACGCCCGGTGAACGATGCATCTGAGAAACTATTACACGTTCAGTGCCGTTAATGACAAAAGTTCCTGTTTTTGTCATAAGAGGCATCTCGCCCATATAAACTTCTTGCTCTTTCACTTCTTTGATTTTTTCATTACTAAGGCCGGCTTCCTTATCATAAATTATCAATCGAACACTAACTCTTAGTGATGCTGCATAAGTTAAACCTCTGAGTTGACATTCTTTAACATCAAAAACAGGATTACCAAGTTTGTAACTTACGTACTCTAATGCAGCATTTCCTGAGAAACTTTTAATTGGAAAAACGGATTTAAAGGCAGCCTGCAACCCTTTATCTTTTCTATCTTCCGGTTTTGCATCAGCTTGTAGAAACTGACCAAAGGATGTGAGCTGAGTCTCTACCAAATATGGTACTTCAAGTATATTAGGTCGTTTGCCAAAATCTTTACGGATACGTTTTTTTTCTGTGTATGAGTAGGTCATTAAATTCCCTCGTTAGTATTCTTTGATATTAACAGGCACAGCAAAACATCAGGCACTGATAAGAACCTTCTTATGTTTTTTAATTTGTTATGCTTCAACAATTAAAACTATTTTAGTTCAGCTGATGCGCCAGCTTCTTCAAGCTGCTTTTTAATATCCTCTGCCTCTTCTTTACTTGCCGCCTCTTTGACGGTCGAAGGCGCCCCTTCAACAAGTTCTTTTGCCTCTTTAAGCCCAAGACCTGTCACAGCTCTAACTGCTTTAATAACACCAACTTTGTTGTCACCCATACTTGACAAGATAACATCAAATTCGGTTTGTGCGTCTTCTGCCCCAGCGGCTTCACCTCCTGCCGCAGGAGCAGCTGCAACAGCAACAGGAGCTGCGGCTGATACACCCCACTCATCCTCAAGTTCTTTAATTAACTCGACTAAATCAAGAACTGGCATCTTTCCTAATGCCTCTTTTATTTCATCACGTGAAACTGTCATTTTAAATACCCTCCAATAAATCTCTTTGCATTTATTAAATTCCTGTAATATTTACTGTTTATCTCGTTGCGCACCAAGCACCCTCGCTAACTTGTGAGGAGGCTCCGATATTGTACGAACGAATTTAGTAAATGGTGAGGAAAGTAACCCAAGTAACATAGCTCGAGCCTCTTCAAGTGAAGGCAAATTAGCAAGTTTGGAAATATCTGAAGTTTCTAGAAGATCTCCATTTAAAGAAACAAGCTTAACAGCTAATTTATCATTGCTTTTTGCAAAATCACGTACAACTTTAGCAGCACTACCAGGCTCATTATTTGAAAAAACTAATAATAACGGACCGACTAAACTTTCACGCATACACTCAAATTGAGTATTTTCAAGTGCACGTTTCGCGAGTGTATTACGTACAACTTTTAGATACACTCCCGCTTCACGTGCTGCTTTACGTAGCTCGGTCATTTCCGTCACTGTCAAACCAATATACTCGGCTGCTATTGCAGAAGGAGCTTCGGCAGCAATACTATTAACTTCATCAACTATCGCCTTTTTTGCTTCAAGAGTAAGACTCACTCCTAGGCCTCCTTTGTTACATTCGTACCCACAAAAAAGAATGTGTTTACGTTAAAAAAATCTATTTGAAAAAATAATTTTCAAACAGAGGTTTACGGTGACAAATTAAAGGATATCCTATTATCCGATAGCACCGTCTGCGCAGGCATAAAGATATTAAGGCAGTTTATTGCCACCTACGGTCTTTGACGTATGATAGTAAAACTACCAACACAAAGTTCCTAAAACACTATTCATTAAAGAAAATATTGAACTAATGAATAGCAATAAATTTCCATTCAAACATCTCATATATTTAGGTAGATAAACTACCATGATCAACTAAAAGACCTGGACCCATTGTTGTAGATAAACTTAATCTCTTGAGATAAATGCCTTTGGCACTAGATGGTTTAATTTTTATCAAATCAGTCAACAGCATATTTAAATTTTCTATCAGTGCATCAGAATCAAAAGATACCTTACCTATGACACAGTGAATAATTCCATTTTTATCAGTTTTGTATCTTACTTGACCACTTTTTGCATTTTTGACTGCTTCTTCAATATTCTTCGTAACTGTCCCATCTTTTGGATTTGGCATTAAGCCACGAGGTCCTAGAACTTTACCAAGCTTACCTACAATTGGCATCGCATCTGGAGTTGCTATGATAACACCGTAATCAAAATCACCTTTTTGCATTGTCTCTGCTAAATCTTCAAATCCAACTGCATCGGCACCAGCTTTTTTTGCAATTTTTGCATTTTCACCCTCTGCAAACACCGCAACTCTAACAACTTTTCCAGTGCCTTTTGGCAAAACAGTTGAGCCTCTTACTTGTTGATCTGATTTCCGAGCATCAATACCTAAATTAATTGCTACTTCTACTGATTCGTCAAATTTAACTGATGAAATTTCTTTTAATAAGTTCACAGCATCTTGTGCTGTATAAAGTTTACCCAGCTCGACTTTTTTATTAAATTCACTCACGCGTTTTGATAAATGTGCCATTACGATTTAGCCTCGATATCAGTTTCTATGCCCATGCTACGTGCGGTCCCAGCAATTGTTTTTACTGCCGCATCAATATCGGAGGCTGTTAAATCAGAATCTTTTGTCTTTGCAATTTCCTCAAGCTGTGCTCTGCTCACTTTACCAACCTTGTCGCTATTTGGTGTTCCACTACCACTTTTAACACCCGCAGCTTTTTTTAACAAAATAGATGCTGGGGTAGTCTTACTAACAAAAGTAAAACTCTTATCACTAAAAACCGTTATTATGACTGGAACGGGTAACCCTGGTTCCAAGTTTTGTGTTTGAGCATTAAATGCTTTGCAAAAATCCATAATGTTTAAACCGTGTTGACCAAGTGCTGGGCCAACAGGTGGGCTTGGATTTGCTTGACCAGCGGGCACCTGCAATTTTATGTAAGTTTCAATCTTTTTAGCCATTACTTATATCCTCAATGGGTACAAACGCCTTTTCGGCTCCCCTTATAATCTTAATCTTCTATACAAAAAGCTTAAAAATACAATCAATTAAAAAATTATTCTTTTTCAACTTGTCCAAATTCTAATTCAACTGGTGTCGATCGACCGAATATCAAAACTGACACCCTTAAACGACTCTTCTCATAATTTACTTCTTCAACAACCCCATTAAAATCAGTGAAAGGACCCTCTTTTACTCTAACAACTTCGCCTGGTTCAAATAAAATTTTAGGTCTTGGTTTATCAACTCCTTCCTCAACACGTTGCAAGATTGCATTAGCTTCTTTATCTGATATTGCAGCAGGCTTGTCACTTGTACCTCCTATAAAACCTAGTACTTTTGGAGCCTCTTTAACTAAATGCCATGTATCCTCATTCATTTCCATCTTAACCAAAACATAACCCGGAAAAAATTTTCGATCACTCTTGCGTTTTTTACCATCACGCATCTCAACAACTTCTTCTGTTGGTACGAGAATTTCCGAAAACATTTCATCTAGACCTTTGTCTTGAATTCTCTCTTGTAATGTGCGCATCACCTGATTTTCAAAACCAGAATAAGCGTGAACAACATACCATTTCTGCGTCATTATTTTAGCTGCTGTGTCCCATTAATAGACCAACTGACCAACCAAGAAACATATCTAATAGCCAAAGTATAATTGCGACTATTATTACCATTACAATAACTATTAGTGTTGTTTGAACTGTCTCTTGCTTTGTAGGCCAAACAACCTTACGCACTTCAATCTGTGCATCGTGAAAATAACCCCATATTTGCCTTCCCTTAGCAGTTTGCATGGCTATAGCAATACTCACTCCAACACTCGCAATTAACGCTATTACTCTATATAACAGCGAAAAATCTGCGTATACATAGAAACCAACCAGACCGGCAAGAATTATCAATAATGCCAAACCGAGCTTAAATGTATCCATCCTACTTGAATTTGTTTCTATGTCAGAGTTCATACGCTAATCACTTTAGTCTTTATCTATATGGCTTTAACTTGGCAGGCCAGGAGGGAATCGAACCCCCAACCTGCGGTTTTGGAGACCGCCGCTCTGCCAATTGAGCTACTGGCCTATTTCATAATTAAAATAAGCTAACTTTTTCTACTCAATAATCTTAGAGACAACCCCTGCACCTACAGTACGACCACCTTCTCTTATTGCAAAACGTAAATTTTCTTCCATTGCAATTGGAGCTATTAGCTTCACTTTTATTTTAATGTTATCGCCAGGCATAACCATTTCTGTTCCAGAGGGAAGCTCAACTGCTCCAGTTACATCTGTCGTCCGAAAGTAGAATTGAGGTCTGTAATTAGCAAAAAATGGAGTATGCCGACCTCCTTCGTCCTTACTTAAAACATAAACTTCCGCTTCAAAATGAGTATGTGGTGTTATTGATCCTGGTTTACATAAAACTTGACCTCGTTCAACTTCTTCACGTTTAGTACCACGCAACAATACACCCACATTATCGCCTGCTTGACCTTCGTCGAGTAATTTACGAAACATTTCAACACCAGTACAAGTTGTGCTTTGTGTATCTTTTATACCAACAATTTCAATTTCTTCGTTAACTTTAACAACACCACGCTCAACTCGTCCTGTAACAACCGTGCCTCGACCAGATATTGAAAACACATCTTCAATTGGCATTAAAAATGGCTGATCAACTGGGCGTTCAGGAACAGGGAAATAACTGTCCATTTCCGCAACCAATTTTTCAATTGACGGAATACCTATATCTGAAGTATCCCCCTCAATCGCTTTTAATGCAGAACCAGTGACAATTGGAGTGGCGTCTCCAGGAAACTCATATGAATCCAGAAGCTCTCTGACTTCCATTTCAACCAGTTCTAATAATTCGGCATCATCAACTTGATCAGCTTTGTTGAGATATACAACGATATATGGAACCCCAACCTGTTTTGATAAAAGTATGTGCTCTCGTGTTTGAGGCATTGGGCCGTCAGCCGCGCTACATACAAGTATTGCTCCATCCATTTGAGCAGCACCTGTAATCATATTCTTTACGTAATCAGCATGTCCCGGGCAATCAACATGAGCATAATGGCGTGTCTCGCTCTCGTATTCAACATGAGCCGTTGCAATAGTGATCCCACGTTCCCGTTCTTCAGGTGCGTTATCAATTTGATCATAGGCTTTAAATTCGCCGCCATGTTTTTCAGACATAGTCTTTGTAATCGCCGCCGTCAGAGTGGTTTTACCATGATCAACGTGACCAATTGTTCCTACATTCACATGTGGCTTCGTACGTTCAAATTTTTCCTTAGACATTAGAATTACACCTCATTTTCATTAACTATATATAGTATTTAATTTAATAAAATCCAAAAGTGGAGCTCATAACCGGATTTGAACCGGTGACCTCTTCCTTACCAAGGAAGTGCTCTACCGACTGAGCTATATGAGCAACAATCCCGTTTTCGCTTCTACTTTCAATCCAAATAAACATCAGCTTTTCAATTACTACGTTTAATCTATCAATTCAGTTTTTTGGAGCGGGTGATGGGAATCGAACCCACATCATCAGCTTGGAAGGCTGAGGTTCTACCATTGAACTACACCCGCCTATGTTTACATCACCCACTTCAACCAAAACTCTATCGTAAGTCTTAATCAACTCTTCCTTTACTTCTGGCGAGCTCTTAAATATTCCTTTTAACTAAGCATTCCAAATATATACCAATACAAATCATCAAAACAAAATTGTTCTGGTGGAGGGGGTAGGATTCGAACCTACGAAGGCTGAGCCAACAGATTTACAGTCTGCCCCCGTTGACCGCTTGGGTACCCCTCCAAAAAATCCAAGCCGGCCATTCTCGAATAATCAACTACCACTGTCAATACGCGCATTATCAATAATTTAGCTCTGACGTAAAGTTTTTCCTGTTTGAGCATCTCGAATCTCGGTTGGATTAGCCCTATTTGTTATGCTGTGAGGCATAATATAGTCAATTTTTCCCATAAAATAGTGCCTTACGCGGTGATATGACTTCGCGGGGCTACTCCCACTTGGATTTGCGCTAGTTGATAGAATTGGTCCTAATTTATTGCAGAGTGCTCTAATAATTTGATCTGAACTTACACGTACAGCGAGCGTATTATGGGACCCAATTAACCAGTGCGGGGTAGTTTCTTTAGCGGGTATTAGCCATGTTACTGGTCCTGGCCACGAATCAAAGACCATTTTTGAATTTCTTAATTTTGAAAAATCAACATATTCATCAAGTTGACGAACATCTGCAGCTACCAAAATTAAGCCTTTTCGAATTGATCTTTTTTTTAATTTGAGAATTCTTTGAACAGAGTGTTCAAAAAAAGGAATACAGCCTAACCCAAATACTGCCTCTGTGGGATATGCAATTATTCCACCCTGCTGGCAAGCATGGATAGCTTTCTTCACATGCAGCTTTTTCATAACCTTACCAAAATACAAATTTCGTTTTTATTACCTTTAAAATTTCTTATGCTTTAAGTTCTTAGAACTTTTATTGTCTAGTATCTTATGTATCTCATATGCTTTTGATTCATATGAGGAGAGTTTATGGCTCTGTTACATTACTTTCTTCTTTGTAGCTGGGTATTACTTTTTTCTTTGTAGTAACCGTTTTTTTCTTTGCAGTTGTTTTTTTCTTTGCAGTTGTTTTTTTCTT
>CEUZ01096531.1_pt1 | contig 19007 bp, 19 predicted proteins | sample 361511 | NCBI WGS metagenome assembly CEUZ01 (sample SAMEA2622822, study PRJEB7988) | marine metagenome | biome: marine biome (ENVO:00000447); feature: surface water layer (ENVO:00002042); material: "saline water (ENVO:00002010), including plankton (ENVO:xxxxxxxx)" | depth 5 m
CCAATAAAAGCAATGTCTCCTATATATCACAAAGGTCGAAAAATTGATTCTGACCCTGCACGTAGCATATTTGATTATGCTGACGCTTTAAAAATCAGGGTGCCGACTTCATGTGGGCGAAGCGGAGAATGCCATGAATGTATTGTAGCAGTATCAGAAGGAACAGAAGCTTTAAATTCCCCAACTAGCTCTGAATATTTTCTCAGTGACAATTACCGATTAGCATGCCAGGCCTATCCAGTAGACATGGAAAAGAAAATTGAATTTGAAGTGCTACGGCGACAACCGAAGATACTAACCCAGTCCATAAAAAGACCGATTAAAATTGAACCTTTGGTTGTAAGGAAAAAACAAGGTGTTTACAGAGACGATATTAGAATCGATTCTTATCACGGGCAAATTTATGGTATTGCCATAGATCTCGGCACAACTACAGTTGTGATCAATCTAGTAGATCTAGAAAACGGGCAGATTCTTTACACTACTTCATTTGAAAATCCTCAGCGCTTCGGCGGTAGCGACATAATGAACCGGATATCTTATGACGGAGGTCCTTACCAAGGAGAGCTACAGCAGGTGATAATATCTGCTATCAATTTTGAAATAGGCGATATGTGTAGGAAGTTAGGTTTCCACCGAAGAAGAATTTACGATGTTGTGATCGTTGGCAATTCTACGATGAGAGACATCTTATTCGGAATAGATGTACAAACAATTGGACAGCGTCCCTACAAATCTTTGACCGAACTTTCCTGCGAATCAGGCAAATCCACTACTACATCACTACATGCATCCGCTAAAGATCTCAATATCCGTGTATTCCCCTTAGCTAACGTATATAGCGGGCCCCTTATAGCTAGTCATCTTGGTGCAGATGTGACTGCAGACCTACTGGCAATTGGAATGGATGAACAAGAGGATCTAGTAATGTTAATTGACATCGGAACAAATACCGAGGTAGTTGTAGGAAATCGTTACGGCATGATGGCAGCATCTTGTCCTGCAGGACCAGCATTTGAAGGTGGAGAAATAGCTTACGGAATGCCTGGTTACGAGGGAGCTGTAGAAACTGTTCGTATTGTCAAAGATTCGGTTCTTTGCGAAACCATTGGAAAGAAAGATGCCCAGGGAATATGTGGTTCGGGACTCGTTGATCTTTTATCGGAACTTCGTCGTACAGATAAAATGAATGAATTAGGTGTTTTAGAGAATAACAGTACCGAATTTGTTTTTTCCAAAGAAAACAATCTATCGCTTTCTAGGGCAGATATTAGCTCGTTAGCTCAGGCAAAAGCAGCTAATTACAGCGGCCAATTTATAGTGATGCGTAATTTTGGAGTGTCTCCTGACATGATATCTAAATTGTATTTATCTGGAGGATTTGCAAATTACATTAACCCTAATAATGCCGCAAGTATTGGATTCATAGCAAATATAGATGAAAATCGCATTCATAAAATAGGGAATTCTTCACTTGAAGGTGCCACTTTGATGCTTGTATCTACTAAGATGCGTTCTATCGCCGAAGAATTGGTAAAATCAATATCTCATATTGAACTAGAGACAACTGAAGATTTCTTTGAGATCTTCGTAGAAGGATGCATGTTCAAGCCCATGTCTGTAAACAACCCCTAAAAACCAAAAAGAGTTTTGGTACATGAGTTAGCTATGTTACGTTTGTTGATATCTAGCACCATGTCTCAACATGTTGTACCTTGATCATCATAAAATATTTCTTGGAGAATTCAGATGACAAAAAAAGTTCTAATTACAGACTACGTCTGGCCAAGTGTTGAGCCGGAAAGAAAAGTTTTAGATGCAGCAGGAATAAAATTAGTTGTAGCTCCAAGTGGTGATGAAAACACCCTTGTAGAGCTATCGAAAGACGTTGATGCAATCATGACTTGTTTTGCTAAGGTCACAGAATCTGTAATTAATGCAGCAAAAAACTGCCTAGTGATTAGCCGTTATGGTGTAGGCGTGGATAACATCGATGTTAATACTGCTACCAATCTGGGAATAGCCGTAACATATGTTCCTGACTACTGTATTCCTGAAGTTTCTGACCACGTAATTGCATTAATGCTGGACTGGAACAGGAGACTCACTTTCTTCGATCGTGCCACCAAAACACAGGGCTGGGGATCAGAAGGGTTGAATATGAGGATTATGCGACTGGAAGGCAAAAATTTAGGTATTATAGGGTTTGGTCGTATTGGGCGCGGTGTAGCCGATAAAGCCACAGCATTTGGAATGAATATTCTGGCCTCTGACCCATTTGTGACACAAGAATCAGCTGCAGAAAATGGAGCTCGTCTTGTAACCACAGAAGAGCTGCTGAAAAATGCTGATTTTGTAACAATACATTCACCCCTGATTCCGGAAACTGAAAACATGATTGGCCCTAATGAACTTGGCCTAATGAAAAAAGACTCTTTCTTAATAAACTGTGCCAGGGGAGGACTCATTGATGAAGATGCGCTTTACAAAGCACTCGTCTCGGGCAGCATAGCTGGAGCTGGTCTCGATGTCTTAGTAGATATAGATCCTCCATTAGATCACAAGATAATTCGACTTGAGAACGTAATTGTGACTCCACATACTGCCTTTTTCTCTCAAGAGGCTGTCCTTGAACTGGAAGAACGTGCCGCAGGAGAAGTCGTCAATGTGTTATCGGGCAAAATGCCTGATAATTTAGTTAATCCAGCTGTGCTTAATCACTCCCGCATTGCCCTCGTTTAACACACAGGTAAAATTCGATCACAAGTAATAGGGAAATTATTCAAATCAAGGAATGGCTCTGCCCACCATCTACAACAACACATGAACCTGTCATCAAACCTATTCTCTCAGACGCCAAAAATGCTACGAGGTCTCCGACTGGTTCTGGCCAGCCCCATTTGCCCATCGGTAAATTTCTGGATATAAATTCCTGAACTACTTCAGGAGAATTAGTTTTTTCAAAACGTTCCCAGCTACCCCCTGGATGTTGAATTGAGCCCGGTGCAATACTATTTGCCAGCACCCCATCAGGTGCCAATGTTATTGCTGCGTGTTTGGTAATTGCGATAAGAGCTGCCTTGGCAGACATATATGAGAGTTTTCCTCCATGTTCCCTGCCAAAAATAGATGCAATATTAATTATTCTTCCCCACTTTTTATCACGCATTGAAGGAACTACTAATCGCATCAATTCATAGCTTCCAAAAAGATTAAGGTCAAATACTTTCTTAAGATCTTCAAGCGAGGTGTCACCTATATCTTCTGTGCTTCCGCTACCACCTACATTATTGACTAGAATATCAATCTCTCCCAATTGCTCTACAGTTTTTTTGTGTAACAATTCAAGTTCGCTAATATTGGAAACATCTGATTCAATTCCCACTGCCTTTGAGCCTAAACTTACTAGCTCGCTTACCGTCTCGGCTACCGTTTCTTTTGTTCTGCCACAAATAGCCACATCAACCCCTTCTCGTGCAAGCGACAGGGCCGATTGTCTTCCTAAGCCTCTGCTGCCTCCAGTGACTAAAGCAACCTTACCTTTAATTCCTAATTCCACTTGAGTATACCTCCAAAATATTATGCCACTACTCTGAGAAAGGATACACGAAATTGGCAACTCGACCATTTTTATTTACTGTCGTAATATGTACTTTATCAATTCTAGAAGAGAGTACGTTATGGAACATCGAACTATATACAAGCAAAATGGATGGTATACTGCTTTTCCCCAATTGAACCTAATGCCAGACGGTAATTTGGCTGTTGGAGTAAATTCGTCGCCTTTTACTGACCACTATTTAATAGGAGATTGGAAAGTCTTGGTATCTGAAGATGAAGGGTCAACGTGGCATGAATCAGGAGATTCAAATATTTCCCACAATTGGAATGCTTCTGGTGTACGTGAAAAATATGATCGCTATACAGAAACGCAGAAAGATGGCACTTTGCTTTCAGTAGGATCCGTTGGATGGAAAGAATGGCCCAAAAATCGGCAGGATGAAATTGAGTCAGTTGGAGTTCTAATTAAAGATCATCCGGGAGATTCAAGCAAGTTTGTTTCCGGATGGAACCAACTCTTTATCCAACAGTCTGAAGATGCTGGAAAAACATGGAATCGACGAGAATACACCATTCCAGATGTCAATCACACTATGGCGTTTCCTCGACCGATCAAGCTAACCACTGGGACAATACTTATTCCTGTAGGTTCCCACAAAGAGCCCTCAGGGTCTCAAGGCATCCCTGGTGTTCGCGCAAAACGAACGGCTAATAACTTTTTTGTCTGGCGATCCGTTGACTCGGGTAATACTTTCCACCTCTTTCCTGCCGGTTCGCCTATTTGTACCCAAGAAGCTGCTTTCGTTGAACTTACTTCTGGAATGATTCTCTGTTTAATTAGATCCGAGCCAGAATCAGGATATCTGCTAGAGATGAGGTCAGACGATGATGGAAAAACTTGGAGCTGGCCTGTCGAGTCACAAATTTGGGCACCCCACTCTCCTCCGCATCTATTAAAACTTCGGGATGGACGCATCCTCTGTTCCTATGGTTTCCGTGAATCTCCAATGGGAATACGAGCTGTAATTAGCCACGACGATGGATTGTCTTGGGATATTGATAACACATATACTTTACGTGATGACGGAGGATATGTTGGCCATACAAAAAAAGAGAAGAATACCCCCGATTACTTAGCAGAATTTGAGTGGAAAGGATCATCCGATATTGGCTATCCTCAATCATTAGAATTATCTGATGGTAGTATCCTCACCGTTTATTACATTACTCTTGATGACAATATCACACACGCTGCATGTACAAGATGGGCATTATAATTAAAGATAAACTAGCTCTTTGACTGGCTATAGCAGAAGCATGTAATTTGAATAGCGAACATGTCGAGTGCTAGAATTAGTGTGAGTCAAATTTTCCTAATTAGGTGCCCAATTGACAGAAAATTATGCTTTAGACTGGATGAGTGTAGCGATAGTCGCGTCTGTTGGTTTATTCGCTATTTTAGGAATGTTTTTTGTTTCTTATATAGTGGCACCTAAAAGACCTTCGAAAATCAAGGACATCCCATATGAATGTGGTATTAAACCAGATACTTACCAATGGTCCCAGATCAATATTAGATATTATGTATTCGCAATTCTGTTTCTAATATTTGACGTAGAAGCTGTGTTCCTCTTCCCTTGGGCTGTAATCTATCTTAAGTCAATTCCTGCTGTTTTTTACGAAATGTTAATTTTTATCGGCATCCTCTTTTTTGGCATAATTTATAGTTGGAAGAAAGGAGTATTGCATTGGAGATAAAAGAAATGAAACTTGGTCAGGGTTTCAATCCAAACAGAGGTAATGAGCCAGGTGAAAGTATATTTGAAAAAGTTCTCCCTAATGCAGTAGTAGCCAAATCAGATGACCTCTTTGCACTTGCTAGAAAATCATCTTTATGGACTCTGAGTTTTGGATTGGCATGCTGTGCAATTGAAATGATGAGTACACATATGTCACACCATGATTTAGACAGGTTTGGTATTGTAACCTGGCCTTCACCTCGACAATCAGATGTAATGATTGTCGCAGGGACTGTAGTAAAAAAGATGGCTGACCCCATAAAGCTACTCTATGAACAGATGCCCGATCCAAAGTGGGTAATAGCGATGGGAAGCTGTGCCTCAAATGGAGGACCATACTACCGTTCGTATTCGGTTGTTATGGGAGTAGACCACTTAATTCCTGTAGATGTTTACGTGCCAGGATGCCCACCAAGGCCTGAAGCACTGATGTATGGCCTCATGCAATTGCAAGAAAAAATCAGCCTCGATGCTAAACATCGCTTGACAGAAGTTTAATATGCCCAAACCAGAAATCGATTCTGAAGATGCTTTAGGAGCTGGAACTTCGCTAGTTAAAATTATAAGCGAAGTTCTTGAAGAAGTTGATCCTGAATTAGACGCAGCCCAAGATGATTTGGCCGTCACGATAAAACCCGAATCAATTAAAAAGGTCTGCGAGCTTTCTAAATTCAGACCTGAGCTTGATTTTAACTATCTTAGATGCATATCCGTCGTTGACTATATTGAGAGATTAGAAATTAATTACCATTTGCTGTCTCTTAGCAATCGGTTCAAAATGGTGATCAAAATAAATGTACCACCAGAAAAGGCCCTGGTTCCAACAGTTAGCTCGATTTGGAAAGCAGCAAACTGGTTTGAACGGGAAAGTCATGACCTTTTTGGAGTTGTTTTTGAAGGGCATCCCAACCTTTCTCCTTTACTTCTTTATGACGAATTTGAAGGACACCCTGGGCTCAAGAGCTTCCCTTTCCATGAATATGATGAATGGTAAGATCCCGACTCATCAAAACAAGGTGAACATAACGGTTTGCAGACAGATTTAAAATATCAAGGCGATTCTATAGAACTCATGATAAACATGGGGCCACAGCATCCTAGTACACACGGCGTGTTCAGGTTGGTTCTTTGGATAGATGGTGAGCGTATTGTAAAAGCAGAACCCCACATTGGCTATCTCCATCGTGGATCAGAAAAGCTATGCGAAGGGGAAAAATATACCCAGATTATCACTCTGTTTGACCGCCTTGATTACGTAGCAAATTTAAATTGTGAGCTAGGATATTGTTTAGCTGTTGAAAAATTGATGGGATTGGAAATTCCTGAACGCGCTGAATATATCAGGATTATTCTTTGTGAACTTAACCGTATTGCTAGCCACTTGCTTTTCTACGGAGTATATGGCCTTGATGTAGGTGCGATGACACCAATTTTATACGGATTCAGAGATCGTGAAAAAGTCCAATCTCTTTTCGAATCTATAACTGGCGCTCGCATGATGCACAACTACTTTCAAATAGGTGGAGTCAGGGAAGATTTGCCAACAGATTTCCATCAAAGGATAAAATCTTTGACAAAACAGCTGAAGCAAGGAATCGAAGAATGCGATCAATTGTTATCAGCTAACGAATTATTCCTTGCAAGGACAAAAGGCATAGGAATAATCGATTCAATTAACGCAATAGATTACGGCGTCTCCGGGCCTAGTCTTAGAGCAAGTGGCGTGGCTGAAGACATACGTGCCACAGAGCCATACAGTCTTTATGAAAAAATGGACTTTGGAATTCCTGTTGGAACTGAGGGAGATTGCTGGGATCGCTACTATGTGAGAATGGAAGAAATGCGTCAATCTCTAAAAATTATTGAACAAGCTATTGAGCAGATGGAACCTGGTCCTACCATGGCCAAGGTGCGTCGGTTAATACGTCCTCCAAAAGGTGAAGTATACGTACGTTCCGAATCTCCTCGGGGAGATTTTGGCGTTTTCCTTATCAGCGATGGTTCTGACAAGCCGTATCGTGTCAAAGTTAGGGCTCCTTCTTTTACTAACCTTCAGGCTATCGAACACATGCTACTAAATGCATATGTGGCAGATGCTGTTGTGATTCTAGGCTCTATAGATATCATTCTTGGAGAGGTAGATCGATGAGCCTTGATGCGGGTATCACGTCTGGTCTGGCAGCCTCTGGACTATTCTTTTTCCTTACTATTACAGTTCTAATCTTAATTTGGCTCGAAAGAAAAATTTTAGCCAGGATACAAATGCGCATGGGTCCAATGAGAGTTGGTTTCCATGGCACACTGCAATCATTAGCAGATTCGATAAAATTGCTTATAAAAGAAGATATTTTGCCCTCTTGGGCTGATCGCCGAATCTACTGGGTGGCGCCAATAGCCGTATTTGTTCCTTCGTTTATGATTTGGGTAACCATTCCATTTGGGCGAGATATCGTAATCAGAAATCTTGACCTTGGTCTTTTTTATATCGTTGCCATTTCGGTATTATCGGTGCTCGGTCTTGTAATGGCAGGCTGGGGATCGGCCAACAAATACGCAGTTTTAGGCGGACTTAGAGCGGCTGGCCAACTATTGAGTTATGAGATCCCTTTCATAATGGCAATTTTATCTATTGCTATGATTAGCCAGTCATTAGACTTACAAAAAATTGTTAACGATCAATCTGGTATCGCTAATATTCTAAAACTTCCATTGGGCTTCTTTATTTTTTTCCTTGCAGGCTTGGCAGAACTAGGCAGAACGCCATTTGATATACATCATGCTGAGTCAGAAGTTGTTGGTGGTCCATTTGTAGAATATAGCGGTATTCACTGGTCAGTATTTTTTCTGGCTGAATATATCAACACGTTCTCCATTGCCGTCCTTACTACCTTGCTTTTCCTCGGAGGCTGGCGCTGGCCAGATATGCCATTTGATGGCATCGCACATTCGAGTCTTTCATTATTACTGTTTTTTGTAAAATCTTATGCAGTAATCCTTTTGATTTTCTGGTTCAGGGGCACATACCCCCGTCTTAGAATTGATCAGCTAATGGTATTCGGTTGGAAAATCCTGGTTCCTCTTTCATTTCTGAATATTTTAATAACTGGTTGCGTCCTTTTCTATGAATTTCATTGGACAGTCCTGTCTTTTATTTCCTGTACAATATTGATATCAACTGCATTTTTGATTAAACGAGTCGCAGGATTTAAAACAAAAAAGATGACAATAACCATACATTCTGTAAGAGATCTAAGAAAATCTGTTCCCCCAAAAACGGTTATGGACAAATGATAGGTAGCCTTAAAGGTCTTTTAGTAACGCTTAATTCTGCTATTCGCAGACCAGTAACAGCACAATACCCCGATCCTCAGTCTCGAATAGAAGTTGAGAACCGATACATGGGATTCCCTGCTTTGTTATGGGACTACACTGCCGATGAACCTTATTGTACAGGGTGTATGGTGTGTATCAGAGAGTGCCCTACACAATGTATGTCTGCAACGATGCAAGATAATCCTAAAAATACTACTGGAGATAGTCGTCGTCGTAAAATAGTAAACGAATTCGAAATAAATCTCGGTAGATGTATCCTATGTGGTATTTGTGTAGAGGTGTGTAACTTTGATGCAATTGAGATGAGCCACGAACATGAACTTAGCAGATTTGCTCGTAATGATAATCGTGTCAATCTTCTGATTCTTTTAAAAATGGGGAAAATATTTCAACGCAAAATTGGCTGGCAACCAAAGCAATCTAAAAATGTAGGAAAGCCAGATGAACCTGAGGGTAAAAAGACATCTTCATAATATTATATTGAATGGATAAATTATATGGCTCGAGTTTGTATATAGTTTTGTTTTTTTGCCATATAATTTTATGGTGTGTAAAGAACAATTTATGAATTCACCGAATACAGGATTATTAGAAATCTCCGTTGAAATTCATTCTAACCTTATAGCAAGTAGAAACATTCTTGGTTGAAAATGGATTTAATCATATTTTACATAGCCGGATTATTAACGATTATAGGTGCAATTGGAGTAGTGGCATCTCGTAATATAATTTACGCTGCTCTAGGATTACTTGTTTCACTTATCAGTGTTGGAATGCTATTCCTTATAGCGTATGCAGAATTTTTGGCAATGGTCCAGATTTTAATTTATGGAGGGGCAATTATCGTCGTCATTTTGTTCACACTGATGCTCACAAGAATTAGTGATTTTGCAAACCTAACCGATAATCGTCAGTGGCCTGTTGCTATAATAAGTTCACTGCTATTGTTTGGGGTAATAGGTACTGCCGCATTAACAACCAATACTAAAACCAGTACTCGGGAATCTGTTGAATTTGAAAGCTTTAGCAAAACCCTTTTCGTAGATTGGGCTGTTCCATTTGAAATAGCATCACTCGTTCTATTGGTAGCTCTGATTGGAGCCATTGTTATGGTTCGGGATATAGGAAACCGATCATGATTAGCTTAGAACATTTTCAAATATTGAGTGCTGCCCTGTTTTCAATTGGTGTTTACGGTGTGCTGGCTCGAAGAAGTGCCGTTGTCGTCCTAATGTCAATTGAATTGATGTTAAATGCAGTGAATTTAAATTTGATAGGTTACTCTGCCTTTAATGAATTTACAGAATCCCAACGATCATTGGGGCAAATTCTTATGATTTTCGTTATAACGATAGCAGCAGCTGAATTAGCTCTTGCAATCGCTATAATCCTTCGATTATACAAAAATAAATCCTCTGTAAATGTTGACCAAATCGACCTAATGAAATGGTAAATATATGCCTTTTTCTGGAATTATAGATTCATCGTGGGCATGGGTAATCCCTGCGTTAAACGCTATTGCTTTTATAATAATTGTGATTGCAGGCAAGTGGCTACCAACAAAAGGAGCTATCCTTTCCATCATCTCTATCTTTTTGAGTGTTTTTATTTTCTGGTTTGTGCTCAGAGATGTGATAGAAACAGGACCACAATCATTTAGCATCAATTGGATAACTCTTGGAACTCTTACAATAACATGGGGCATATTAGTAGACCATCTTTCTATCACCATGATTGGCTTAGTAACTGTTGTTTCTTTACTTGTACAGATTTATTCCGTCGAATATATGAAGCGTGAATCTCGATATGGATGGTATTTTGCAAGCCATGCTTTATTTGCTTCAGCAATGCTTTCATTGGTGTTGTCTAGCAACCTCATCTTCCTTTATTTATCATGGGAACTTGTTGGACTAGGTTCTTATCTGCTAATCGGATTTTGGTACGAAAACAGAGCTGCCACAGAAGCTGCCAAAAAGGCTTTTATAACAACTCGTATCGGTGACGTTGGCCTTTTGATAGGTATCCTTATCTTATACAAACTAACGGGCACCTTTGAAATTAACGAAATCATCCATGTGGTAAGAAATGGACTTGAATCACAATTCCTGTCACAGGCTTCAGTAAATATAGCAGCCTTGCTCATATTCATAGGAGCTATGGGTAAATCAGCCCAATTCCCATTCCATATTTGGCTGCCTGATGCCATGGAAGGCCCAACACCGGTTAGTGCCCTAATTCACGCTGCTACAATGGTTGCAGCAGGGGTGTTTCTATTAGCTCGACTACTACCATTTTTTGAAATGACACCGAATATCCTGCTAATCGTGTCTATATCTGGACTTTTCACATTCATTTTTGCTGGCACACTAGCTCTGGTAATGACTGATCTTAAACAAATTCTTGCTTATTCTACTGTAAGTCACCTAGGTTTAATGGTGCTATCACTTGGAGTTTTGGGACTGTCAGCTGCGATATTCCATCTCATAGCGCATGGGGCTGCAAAAGCTCTGCTATTCCTTTGTGCCGGTAGCGTCACACATCAGACTCAAAAGAAAGACATCAGGCAGATGGGAAATCTGTGGCGCAAAATGCCGGTTACCACCTTTGCATTTGTAATTGGAGCCGCGTCTCTGGCGGGTATTCCTCCATTAACCGGATTCTTTAGTAAAGACGAAATTCTTATAAATGTTTTTCAAAATGGGAATCCTCTTTTTATACTAATATCCAGTTTAGGCATTATATTAAGTTCTCTTTATATGGGACGGGTAACATTGATAGCTTTCTTTGGAAAAGGTGCTAGGGATTTACAGAATATTAGAGAACCTGGTAAACCGATGGCTGTCCCGCTAATAATATTAGGTTTCTTGACCTTATTTATGGGCGCTTTGGCTTTCAAATGGGGTGATATATATCCCGGGTTCGGTAATTTTATAGATAGTGCTCACAGTGTACATATAAATATAGTTGTACTAGCGCTATCTATAACCTTTTCTTCTCTTGGACTACTTCTAAGTATCCTTGTATATGGTGTTAATGTTCTTGATCCTTTAGCTATTTCCAATAAGCTAAGTTACTTACACAGGATTATAGTCAGCAAATACTATATTGATAGATTCATCCAGTGGATAATAGACAAAGTAGTTATGTCATTTAGTGGTTTAGTCGCTGTTTTCGATCGAATTATTTTAAATGACACTGGTGTAGACGGACCAGCTCTATTAATACTTCGGGCTGCATTGAAGATACGTTATTTCCAAACTGGACGCTTATATAATTACGCGTTGGTTATGTCGGTTGGTGTTATTGGCACTCTACTTGCATGGTGGCTAATATCTTGGTAATTCTGCAACAATCCTCAATTGATCAATACGTTCTTTTTTCTTTGGTTGCGCTGCCTTTATTTGGTGCGTTGCTATTGATTGCTACACCTTCTTCAAGAACCACTTATGCCAAAATTATAGCAACCAACATTGCCTTCATAACAATGATTTTATCTTTCTACGTTTTTGTTAGTTATGATAATGAAATCAGTGGCTTTCAGTTCAATAACTCTTGGAAATGGTTGCCCATACCTGGCCCATGGTTACTGGGAGCTCAAGGTATTTCCTTTAATGTGGGGGTTGATGGTATATCGGCGTTAATGGTTATGCTTACTGGATTGGTTATGTTCACGGGCACAATAGTTTCTTGGTCAATTACTAATAGGCTAAAAGACTATTTTATTCTTTATCTAGCCCTTTTATCAGGTGTATTTGGCGTATTCATTAGTCTTGATCTGTTTTTTCTTTTCTTCTTTTACGAATTAGCAGTTATGCCAATGTATCTTCTGATTGCAATCTGGGGAAGCAGTTCTGACTTTGGGTCCTTTATTCGTACTAAAGAATACGGCGCGATGAAACTCACTCTTTATCTAGTTGCCGGTAGCGTACTTATATGGATTGCTTTACTGGCTATATTTGTTGAGTCTGATCTCGGAACATTCAGTTTAATTGATTTACAAAACAAGGGTGAATTTTCTTCTGCTTTCCAACAAATATTCTTCCCATTCCTGATGGTCGGATTCGGTATTCTTGCGGGATTATGGCCGTTCCATACATGGTCTCCCGATGGTCACGTTGCTGCTCCAACATCTGTCAGTATGGTACATGCTGGAGTATTAATGAAGCTTGGAGCCTACGGTATAATTAGAGTTGGTATAGGACTGTTCCCAGATGGCGCTGAGAGCTGGATGCCTGTTCTTTTGGTCTTGGGAACCGCAAACGTTATTTACGGCGCTGTATCTGCTATGGGACAGAGTGATCTCAAATATGTTGTTGGATATTCCAGTGTTAGCCATATGGGATATGTGATTGTTGGTATAGCAACTCTTAATCATTTGGGTGTTACTGGCTCTGTCCTTCAAATGTTCTCTCATGGAATCATGACTGCATTGCTTTTTGTAATCGTAGGATCTATTTATGACAGGACTCATACACGTGATATCTATGTTCTTGAAGGATTGGCCGGAAGAATGGGAACCACGACTTCATTTTTCATTATAGGTGGACTCACCTCTCTTGGTCTTCCAGGGCTAAGCGGGTTTGTTTCAGAACTACTTGTTTTTATAGGACTATTTCAAACTTATCCTGTAGTAGGAATATTATCGGTAATCGGAGCTACCATCACGGCAATATATATTCTACGACTGGTAGCAAAGGTTTTCTTCGGATCACAATCTAATGAAGTTTCTAAAAAGGATGATATGTTAAGATCGGAAACATTTTCTTCGTTAATTCTTACTTTTTTCCTTTTCTTTTTAGGTCTTTTCCCATTCCCGTTTATAGAAGCCGTCGATGGAAGCATTGTGAATATTCTAGATTTATTAACTAGTACAAAATGAACGATTTCACACTATTAATACCGGAATTTCTAATTCTCGCTTTAGCCTTTTCCGTATTGGCTATTGACCTTATTATTCCAAAACTAAGCTCCCGTTTCGTTCCTCTAGTTATAGTGTTTTCGCTTTTAGGACTAATTGCATTTTCTTTAATTCATTTATGGGATAAATCGAATCTACTCTATGACGGAATTCTTTTGATCGATTTTTACAGCCTGTTCTTCAAAGTATTCTTCCTAATAATTGGGATCTTTATTGTCTTGATCAGCATAAACTTTGTCCGTATGCACTTAGACTTTCCAGGAGAATATTATGGGATTCTTCTGATGTCACTTCTTGGTATGGTCCTAATGGCTTCATCCGGAGAACTTTTAACAGCATATATTTCATTAGAATTGCTTAGTTTTAGTCTTTACATACTAGTGTCATTTGATCGATACAATCCTAAGTCGAACGAGGCCGGTACCAAATTTATTTTACTTGGCGCATTTTCATCAGCATTACTTCTATATGGTATTAGCCAGGTTTATGGTCAAGTTGGCTCAACATACTTCAAAACTATTGGCGAATATCTATTGTCGACCCCTGATCTTGATCTCGGAATACAAACCGGCCTTGTATTAATAATTGCCGGTTTTTGTTTTAAAATAGCTGCTATACCATTTCATATGTGGGCGCCAGATACTTACGAAGGCGCTCCGATTCCTGTTGCTGCCTATATAGCAGTTGGGTCAAAAGTAGCATCTTTTGCTTTAATGTTGCGTTTGTTTACTGAAGCCTTAATTCCAGCAATAGGTGAATGGCAATTTTTAATTTCTATAATCGCTGCTATTTCTATGTCTTTTGGAAATCTTTTTGCAATAGTACAAAGTAATATCAAGAGACTTCTTGCCTACTCTGGAATAGGCCATACAGGATACATTCTGATGGGTTTAGTTTCCCTTGCAACCATAAGTGGCAGCTCTATCATTGATACCGACTCCTCTAAAGTAGCTATCAACGGACTTATTTTTCACCTGGTTACTTACTCGGCTGCAAGCTTATCAATTTTTCTATGCGTAAGCACAATTTACAACTCTACTGGTAGAGAAGACCTTGGAGTTTTTGCAGGCCTTGCAAAACGTTCGCCAAGTATTGCTATGATAATAACAGGTTCACTTTTTTCTTTGGCAGGTCTACCTATATTCGCTGGATTCACAAGCAAGTTCTATTTATTCAATGCTGCTGCAATTAATGGCTTCTTGTGGTTATCAGGACTAGCCATTTTTACCAGCCTAATTGCTCTATACTACTACTTAAATATAATTAAAAGAATGTACTTGGAGCCTTCTGAAGAAACAGGTCCTTTAACAATCCCTATCCTCTCTAGAGGTGTTCTTGGAGTACTTTTTATTGGATTGATATTGTTTGGAATATTCCCTAACCCGTTAATGGAAGGTATCCAAGTTGCTACTGAAACTCTAATGTCATCTAGTGCTTTTAACCAGATTGATCTCAAAAATGTAATCAACTAGATCGCTTTTTACCACCTTTAGAAATTTTTTACAGGTGTAAGGACAAATAGACAGACTTGAATTATACGGCTAACATTATTATAGACTCTTATATCGAAAGGTGACTTAAATGCCTGAAGGAATTATAGAAGAACGAGATATACAAAAAGCTATGGTTGTTGTCGCACATGCTGACGATGCAGAGTTTGGATGTTCAGGGACTGTTGCTAAATGGTGCTCTCAAGACGTTGAAGTTGTCTATGTTCTTTGTACAGATGGAAGTAAAGGCACCGAAAACCGAGAAATTTCTTCAGATCAACTCGCTGAAATACGTCGCAATGAACAACTTGGGGCTGCAGAAGTACTTGGTCTGAAAGATGTTGTTTTCCTTGGATACCCTGATGCATACTTGGAACCAACTCTGGAATTACGACGTGATATTACCAGAGAGATTCGTAGGCACAAACCAGAAGTGGTTATATGCATGTACCCTTCTCGAAATTTGGACGGGGGGCGCTGGGGTGTAGGGCATCCAGATCATATTGCATCTGGCGAAGCAACTTTATCAGCTATATTTCCTGCTGCTAGGGACCATCTTACTTTTCCGGAATTATTAAAAGAAGGACTCGAAACACACAAAGTTGCAGAGGCATGGATAATGGGACATCCAGAACCTGATCACTGGGTTGATGTTACAGACCATGTAGATACAGCAATCGCAGCTCTTGTGAGGCACTCTTCTCAATTAACTGGTAGAGATTTGGATGCAATAAGGGATTCGATGCGTAAATCAAGACGTGAACGTTCCGTCGGTAAGGGTATGCAATATGGGGAATCTTTCAGAAAAATCTCATTCCAAACAATTGGCAGATCCACCCCCCCCTCTGCAACGAAACCATAATAATGAAATTATTTGGTAAAAGATCTGGAGATCTTTTACACGATTGACCATTAAATATTGCTTCACATAAAATACTACTTGTCATTAAAAATTGAAGTTCAGTTTCATCAACACATATGTTGCCCTTACATGAATTAAAGATTCTTCTATTTCAATTGGAATACATTGCGCAGAAGGAGTAAGACATGGCATTAGCCGTATATGACTATCGTACAGATGTTAGGAACATTCTTGTCGAACCAGAGATTCGATCGCGGTTTATGAGAATGGAGCCTGGAGAAGATGGCGGACCGCCTCATTCACATGACCTTGGCCATGAGATTTTCATAGTCCTTGAAGGTCGTGCTGAATTCACAATAGATGGAGAAACAGGCGAAGTTGGACCAGGGCAAATGTGCATAGCATTAGTAGACCAACTCCATACTCTTAAGGTATTGGGAGATGAGCCAATGACAATGTACCTTTCTGTCACTCCACATATACAGCCCACTCATACACAATGGTCTGCTGACGGCAAGCGTATGCCTCATAGATTTAATTCTTCAAATGCATATGATGTAAAAACTGATACAAGCACACCATTGCCCGAGCTGCTAAATCAGCTTGCAAAGGCTATTAAATTAGTTGAAAATGCTGCCAAAAATGCTGCTATCGAACAAGAAAGATCTTCAGAAGACCTAGGTAATGCTATAGCCAGCGATAATTTGATTCTTGCATCAAGCTTAAGAAATGCCATATGGGATTCAATGACAGGTATTTTCCAAAAAACCGCTGAATTAGCCGACCTGTGGAATGATATAGCTCCTAGATCTGGTAAAACTTGATTTCGTTCCGGTTAAGGATTGCAAGAACATATAATTATTCAATCTTTGAGACATCTACATCTGTTCATCTGTGTATGTCAATTTTTCCCATTCAACTTTCTCAATTTCCATTCTCACAAAATCCAATCCGCCTCTTCTAACATCTTTAATTTCCCGCATTCCAGTTTTTGCAAAGGCTTTCCTTGCTCGATGGTTCCACTCTAATGTGTGCAGATAAACCAATCTAATATCAGTAGTTTCAAAAATATATGCAAGTAAAGCTCTTACTGAATCAGTTCCGTAACCCCTGCTCCAATAAGCTCGATTGCCTATCATTATGCCAAGTTCTGTTTTACACCTTTTTAAATCGATATCGTAGAACATACAATTGCCTATGTGTGTACCTGATAGATCATCAATGGCTAGCTTCTTAGAATCGCTTCTCGAATAAATTAGCTCGTTCCTAGCAAAAGTCAGGAATTCATCATATGGCATGTTAAGTGGGCGTGTAGCGTCAAGAACAGACAGCTCCTCATCTGTTCTCCATGCATAGTCGTCAAGTGCATCATCTATCCTTTTTGGACGAATGATAACCTTTTTACCCCTAATAGTATCCAATCTATGTTTATCAGGTTTTTGTCTGGCCTTTAGCCAAGGCAATGCCTTGTTCAACAATTTTTACCTCATTTTCATACGACAATAAATTTATCGCATCATCTACAGAAAACCAACCGACCTCATCAAACTCATGGTCATGTTTAGATAAATCTCCTCCGATTGCATTCATCAGATAATAATGTACCGTTTTTTGCACTTTTGTATTGTCCAAAATCCTTAAAAACTGATAATGAATATCGCCTATATACATCTGTACTCTAACTTGAAGACCTGTCTCTTCACTTACTTCGCGTAAAGCAGTTTGCAGCCTGTTTTCTCCTTTTTCTGGTGTACCTTTTGGCAAGCACCACATTCTAGGTATGTCGCGACCACAAAGAACAAACTCAAGACCGCTATTCGTTTGTCGATAAACAACACCGCCTGACGATTCCATTAGGCATCTGTCCCTTATAAAAGCTTTATAGGTACCTTTATCAATTCTATTTTGACGATAACATTCGGTCAAGGTGAACAGCACAGATAACAATTACTTGTATAGACTGATTTAGTGGTCTATACTCGTACCGCTGAATGTCCTTTAAATCAGTCCTGCGAGGCTGGGAAGGGCCCGTCCAGTAGTATTTTAATACTCTGGTTGTTTGAGCCGACATCCCTGCCAGCAGATTACAGGGAGCATTGGTTGAGTACAAAACTTCTAGGGGCAGACGAAATCAGAAGAGCTCTTACACGTATTGCACATGAAGTCCTCGAACGCAACCGTGGCGCCACAGATATAGTTTTTGTTGGTTTACATACACGGGGAGTGCCACTAGCTTTAAGAATTTCTGCGTTGATTTCAGAATTTGAGCATCTTGATCCACCCCCTGTAGGTTCTTTGGATATCGGTCTCTATCGAGATGATGTTTCTGTTACTCAACATCAAATGCGACCAACCGACCTTCCTGTGGTAATAGACGACAGGCTCATTATTTTGGTAGACGATGTGTTGTTTACCGGAAGAAGTATTCGTGCCGCTATGGATGCTCTAAACGATTTTGGTCGTCCTAGACAAATACAACTCGCCGTTTTGATTGACAGGGGCCATAGAGAACTACCCATCAGAGCTGACTATATTGGCAAGAACGTTCCTACATCTATTGAAGAAGAGGTCTTGGTGAATCTTAAAGAAACAGATGATACCGACGAAGTGCGTCTGGCAAAGAGAGGCGTAAGTTGAGTATTAAAAATAAACCGATATCTAGTCCAGAATTTTCTTCTCCAAGACATGACATTTTTCCTTCTAGAAAACATTTACTCGACCTCGACGACTTTACAGCTCCTGAAATCGAAAGAGTATTGGACCAATCTAAAGCAATGAAAGAGATTCTTTGCAGAGACATTAGAAAGGTGCCTGTATTAAGAGGGAAGACAATCGTGACTGCATTCTTTGAACCAAGTACACGAACACGGGTTTCATTTGAGACAGCTGGAAAAATTCTAAGTGCTGATGTTATTAATATATCGGGTGCAGGTAGTAGTATTGAAAAAGGAGAATCTCTTCTCAATACTGGGCTGACACTGCAGGCCATGAAAGCTGATGTTCTGGTAATGAGACATCCTCATTCCGGAGCTCCATATTTTTTG
>CEUZ01276378.1_pt1 | contig 18996 bp, 19 predicted proteins | sample 361511 | NCBI WGS metagenome assembly CEUZ01 (sample SAMEA2622822, study PRJEB7988) | marine metagenome | biome: marine biome (ENVO:00000447); feature: surface water layer (ENVO:00002042); material: "saline water (ENVO:00002010), including plankton (ENVO:xxxxxxxx)" | depth 5 m
AAATTTTATGAGCCAAATGAAAAAAATATGATCATATATCAGAATGCAATGAATAGGCAGGAAGAACTTTATTCAAAAATTTTCAGTTAACTTTTTTTATAGAATGACCACCAAATTGATTCCGAAGTGAAGCCAATATCTTGAATCCAAAAGAATCATTATTTCTTGAGTAGAATCTTGAATAAAGAGAGGATGTTATTGCATGTGTTGGCACATCTAGGTCTATCCCTTCTTTTATAGTCCATCTGCCTTCTCCTGAATCTTCAACATAAGGCGCAACACTTGATAACTCAGAATCTTCTTCTAAAGCGTTATTTAATAAATCTAAAAGCCATGATCTTACAACACTCCCATGTTGCCACAGGGATGTTATTTGAGCTAAATTAAGATTAAATTCCTTCTTTTCATGCAATATTTCAATTCCTTCTGCCATTGACTGCATCATTCCGTATTCAATTCCATTGTGTATCATTTTTACAAAGTGACCAGAACCACTTGGCCCCATATATCCGTAACCTTTTCCGTCAGTTGAAAGCGATTCAAAAATACTTTCGCAGTATTCATAAGCATCTTTATCTCCTCCTATCATCAAGCAATATCCCTCTTTTTCACCCCATATTCCTCCGCTGGTACCGGAGTCTATAAGATAAATATTTTTTTTTGATAGCTCTGAAGATGTTTTAACTGACTCTTTGTAAAAAGAATTTCCTCCATCTATAATTATGTCATTCTTATCTAATATTGAACTTAATTCATTTATAGTGGATTTTGTTGGCTCTCCAGAAGGAACCATAACCCATATTATTTTCCTAGAATTATTTCTGAATTTGCCTGGTATTTCATTTAGAGATTTTAATTCTTCTATTTGATTGCTTTTATATTTTTTAGTATCCCAACTTGAATCATAACCAAAAACAGTATGTCCATTTTTCATAAGCCTTTTTGATATACCTAGCCCCATCTTTCCTAGCCCTATTACTGCAATTTCCACTATTCCTCCTTTATTTTATTTATAACATTTTTAAAAGGATCCTTGTTGTTTGAATCAATGTTAACTAAATAAGTGTTTATCTCAAGATCCTTTAAAGCATCAAGGTCTCCTAGCATTTGAGCTTTAAATGTATCGCTTAAATCTTTGTAGTTATTTTTTTTGCTATATGAATTAATTAAGTTTTCGTCATAAAAAAATATGGACCACACATCTTTTGGTCCACCTTTTTGTAGTTGGCCAACTGAATGCAAGTATCGTGGCCCAAACCCTGCAACTACTTTTATGCCATGATATGAACTTAATTTTTCTTTCAACTTATTCAATGAAGTATTAATATTTTTTGTTTCATTTATATATAAATTTATGTATAAAATTCGATTTGTTTCATTTTCATTTATCATATTATTTATATCAGATCTAGAATAAGGAATTGTAACCTTTCTCATATCTTTATATTTTTTAAGTATATTTTTAGTGTTTAGCTTAGATCTTTCCACGTCAGGTTCATCAAATGGAAAAATAGACATGTGTTTGCATAATATTGATATTGATGCCTGCCATATAAACATGTCTTCGAAAATTGTATTTTTATCGAAACTAATTACTAGTTCATCTGCTCTAGTACTAGTATATTTTTTTTGATCCTTGCTATTTATCAATATTTTAGGACAACCAATATCAATATAATTATTAATTATTGGGGTTATACCTTTTCCGTCTTTGCCAGTTGATTCGGCAATTATTTGCTCTAACCAAATACCCATTTGACTTATTTCTTCAGGTATTTTTAAGTTTAAAATACCGTTATGATTTTCGTAAGAATCTATTAATATAGAAGTAAGAAGGGAACATTTTTTTATAACTTGATTTGAATCCCAAAGATAATTATTTTTAAATGAAGTTAATATCTCATTCATAAACGTCGCAGGAAAAATTCCAAATGCTGTGGCCGAAGAAAATCTTCCTCCTATATTTTTTGGAGTATTTATTATTTGAAAAAAATTATTTTTAAGGGCAAACTTTTCTAAAGAATTTTTAGCATCAGTTAGCACAATAAACCTATCGCCAAAATCAAATTTTCCTTTTTGGGTGAGTTCTTTGGTGAAAAAATTCATTAATTTATTTGTTTCTAATGTTGTTCCAGATTTGCTCATAAAAACAAATAGGGTCTTGAGTATATCTATTTTTTCTCGAACTGATGAAACATCTTTAGGGTTTGTGCTGTCCAAGAAAATAAGTTGATACTTACTCTTCAAAGATATTTGATTTAGCACTTTTCCAGTTTGAATACTGCCGCCCATTCCAATAAATACAACTGAAGAAGGGTTTAGGTGGCTGACTGCCCGATCAAAGGCATTTTTGCACAATTTTATTGATTCCTCTATGAGCGTTGGAGTTTCAACCCAGCCCAACCTTTCTTGGTAAGAAAGAGAGTGCTCTATCCAGATATTTTTTGACCCATGAAGCCTAAATAAGTCCTTTTCAATATCATTGAGCAAGATAGGGTCATTATGCTGTAGGCTATAATCTGACATGCCTTATGAATGATGAGTAATTTTATTTTTTATTTCATTCAAAAGACCATCAAAAGCTTCTTCAAAAAGCCTTATGCCGTCACTCAATAATTCATCAGTAATATTTTCTAATTCGTCATCACTAAGGACATTTTTAATAATTCCTTCGTGATATTTAGTGTCTGAATTAAGCAAATCTTTGTATTGGACATTATTTGAGGTAATTTCTTCATATACATTTTCTGGAACTGTGTTTACGGTTTCGGGTCCTGTAAGTTCGCTAACGTAGAGAAGTTTTTGATAGTTTGGGTTTTTAACCGAAGTAGAAGCCCAAAGAAGTCTCTGTTTATTAGCACCTTCCTTTTCTAATTGACCAAAAGACTCCCTAGAGAATATATTTTTATAATCTTGGTAAGCAAGAATTGCGTTTGAGATAGCAACTTTACCTTGAGATTTTTTATCAATAACTTTATCTGCAGATGTGTCTATTCTGCTAATAAAAAAAGAAGCTACAGAATTTACTTTTTTCATTTGATCTGGAGATAACTTAATTAGCCCATTTATATATGCCTTTGCTGCCTTTCTATACATAGATCTTGAAAACAATAATGTCACATTAACATTTATCCCCAGACTAATTAGATGTTCTATTACAGGCATCCCATTTTTTGTGCCAGGGACCTTAATCATCACATTGGGTTGATTAATGGATTTATGAAGATAAATCCCTTCACTAATGCTCTTTTCAGTATCATTAGCAAATTTAGGATCTATTTCTATGCTTACAAATCCATCCTTGCCTTGAGTATTATTATGAATAGGCCTTAGTAATTCACAGGCATCTGATATGTCTTTTATAGATAAATTTTGGAAAATATTTTTTGCATTACCATCTAAATTAGTTAGAGATTTTATATCTTTGTCGTAAGTATTTTCAGAAGATAGTGCTTTTTGAAATATAGCAGGATTGGATGTAATACCTGAAATTCCTTCTGAAATCATGGAACTTAGTTTTCCAGAATTAATCATTCCCCTGGAAATAGAATCTAGCCAAATAGATTGGCCTAAGGCATTAATTTTTTGTATTTCTGAATTCACTTAGAGTTCTTCCGAATTTTCAATATTTATAACTTTGTTTAGCCTTCTAGTGTATTTTTCGTCAGTGAGGAACTTAGCATTTAAAAATTCTAATACTAAGTTTTCTACAATATTGTGATCTACAATTATAGCTCCAAGGCATAAGACATTCATATCATCATGCTCTACACCTTGCCTTGCTAAATATTCCGTGTGACATAATCCTGCCCTAACCCCTCTCACCTTATTTGCAGTTATTACTGCACCAATTCCGCTCATACAAGAAATAATCCCTCTATCTGCTTTTTTTTCTGCAACCATTTTTGCGACTGGGAAACAAAAATCAGGATAGTCATCAGTTGAATTAAATTCATACGCACCCATATCAATTACTTCATGATTTTGAGACTTTAAAAAAGTAATCAATTTGTCTTTTAGTTCAAATCCGCCATGATCGCCACCTATAGCTATTTTCATTAGAATACTACCTTTCCAGTATTTTTTTAGATACGTTGAGTATATTTTCTACTGAAAAGCCTTTTTTTTCTAGTACAATATTACCTGGAGCGGATGACCCGAATTCATCTATTCCAATTGATATGCCATTATCACCAATATATTTTTGCCATCCCAAAGTTGCCCCTGCCTCAACTGAAACTCTCTTTTTCATTTCAGGAGGAAGCACTTTATTTTTATATTCATCTGACTGCATTTCAAATAATTCCCAGCAAGGCATAGAAACAACTCTTGAGGAGATATTTATTTTTTCTAACTCTTTTTGAACTTCTATGCATAACTGAACCTCAGATCCAGTTCCTATAAGTATAATGTCTTGAGTTTCCTCTGAATTTCCTGATAATACATAACCCCCTTTATTGGATTCAGAGGTATCATTTTTGGTCATGGTGGTAACATTTTGTCTAGTTAATGCAAATACAGAGGGCCTTTTGGTATTCTTTAAGGATTCCTCAAAGCAATTTATAGTTTCAAAATAATCTGCTGGCCTAAATACTAATAAATTGGGTATTAATCTAAGAGACATTAATTGAGAAACTGGCTGATGGGTTGGTCCATCTTCACCTAAACCGATTGAATCGTGAGTCAAGATATACAAAACTTGCAGTTCACTTAATGCAGAAAGCCTGATCGAGTTCCTCATATAATCAGAAAAAATCAGAAAAGTGCCTGCAAATGGAACAAATCCTGATAGCGCAAGGCCATTGCTTATCCCGCCCATCGCATGTTCTCTAACTCCATAATGCATATTTACCCCTGAAAAATTATCAGAATTAATAGAAGTGGAAGAGTTTATATAGGTTTTAGTTGATCCAGCTAAATCAGCAGAACCCCCAATAAATAAATTTGAATCTTCGCTTAACTTGTTTAGGATTATCCCTGATGAATCTCTAGTAGAGATATTTTCTTTTACGCTGGAAGATTTAAGTTCTAAGAAAGATTTTGAAAAATCAGTTTCCCCAAAATCGATTTTCTTATTATTTTTTAACTTCTCATAACTTGCAATCTTTTTATTTACAAATTCTTCAAAATATTTATATACATCATTTGGTATATCAAATGGATCATGGGCCCAATTTAATTCTTTTCTTGTTAATTTAACTTCCTCTTCGCCTAGCGCTTCACCATGAGCTTTCTCAGTTCCAGATTTATTAGGACTTCCGTGTCCAATTTCAGTCTTTAATATAATTAAAGTAGGTAAATCCGAGCTTTTAGCCAAAACTATGGACTCTGATATTTTATAAATATCTTCACCTTCAACATTTTCAATTACATTCCATCCGTAAGATTGAAATCGCTTAGCCACATCTTCTTTAAAAGCTAGATCTGTAGAGCCTTCAATAGAGATATTATTAGAATCATAAAAATATATAATATTGCCTAGCTTCAGAGTCCCTGCAATTGAAGCTGCCTCAGAAGATATGCCTTCCATAAGGTCTCCGTCAGAGACTATAGAATAAATTGTGTTGTCATTAACTTCTCCGGTTATGCTTTCTTTTCTTTTTGATGCTATTGCCATCCCAACTCCGTTTGCGAATCCTTGACCTAAAGGTCCAGTAGTAGCTTCGACCCCATCTGTTAGTCCATATTCTGGGTGACCAGGAGTTATACTTTCATATTGCCTGAAATTTTTTATATCGTTAATGGAAATTTTGTAGCCTGTTAAATGGAGTATGGAGTAAAGAAGGGCAGAAGCGTGGCCTGCAGATAAAATAAATTTATCACGATTTGTCCATTTAGGTTTGTTTGGATTAAACCTTAAGTGATCCCTCCACAATACAAATGTTAGTGGGGCTAGACTCATTGGTGCACCAGGATGCCCAGAATTTGCTTTTTGAACCATATCAATCGATAAAAATCGGATTGCATTAATACATTTTTTTTCTATATCAGTAATTGTCATTGCCCAATTGTTCCTGTCTTTAGCAGATATAAAGATGTGGAGGCAGTTATATATAGTAAAGAGTTATTTTCTCCTCCAAATGTACAATTTGCAACCCGCTCAGGAATATTTATGTGCCCAATAAAATCCCCAGAGTTTTCATATATATGAATTTTATGGCCATGGGGATCACAAATAAATAAATTTCCATCAACATCTGTTGTCATTCCGTCAGGAAAGCCTTCTTCTATATCGCAAAAAATGATTTCATTACTTAAATTGCCATTATTGTCTAAATCGTATCTTTTAACATGATGGGGCTTATTAAAATTTATATTTCCTGGTTCTGCTGCTCCGCTATCTGCCACGTAAAGATATTTTTCATCAGGAGAAAAAACTATTCCATTAGGCTTGTCAAAGTTGTCTAAAATTTTTGAAACTCTGCCATTATCATCTACTTTGTATACATGATTTCCTCCTATCTCGCTTTCAGATTTCTTTCCTTCTTCATTTGTTAATATTCCATATGGAGGATCGGTAAACCATATAGAATTGTCACTTTTAACAACTACGTCGTTAGGCGAGTTGAACTTTTTGCCTTCAAAATTATCAGCAATTACTGTTAAACTTCCATCGCCTTCCTCTCTTACAATGCGCCTAGTTTCATGTTGGCAACTAATGAGTCTTTGTGAATTATCTAGGCAATTTCCATTATTAAAATTTGAAGGGCTTCTAAATGTGCTTACGGACTCTTTCTTAGAATCATAAATTAGCATCTTATTGCTTCTGACATCACTCCATACAAGAGAAGATATATTATCTATCCACGCAGGCCCTTCTGCCCATACAGTCCCAGAGTATAGTTTTATTAAATCTACATTAGGTATTAATTTAGAAAATTTATTTCGCATATTTATTTCCTGTTTCTATAATCCTGAGAAACGATTGCAAATTCATTTACCATTTTTGTGTCTTGGAGCCTTGATTGTATAGCTTCACTGATTTGCGGATTGAATACTAATTGTTCGCTAATATCACTTGCGCGTGTAGTGATAATTGTAGGTAATCCATTGTTGTGCCTATTTACTATGATTTGATATATTTTTTCTTCTGACCAGTTACTATTAACTTGCGAACCTAAATCATCAATTATCAAGAATGGGCATTCAATTAAAAAAGATAAATATCCTTCAGTTTGATTATTGTAGTTATTAAAATTCCTTAATTTTTCTAGTATGTTTGGGATAAAACCAAAGTACACAGGCTTTAATGATTTGATTCTTTTTTCAGCTATTGCAACTGAAAGGTGTGTTTTTCCTACCCCAGTTGGGCCTGTAAAAAGTAGCCATCCATCTGGGTTTTCAAAATATGCTTTTGATATTTCTAGGGCTTCAGCGAGATTTGAATCTCTTTGGTTAGTTTTAAAAGTCCCAAAGGTCATTCTTTTGAGCATAGATGGAGTAAGATCCCCAAGGTCTTGAGAGCTGGTGATACTTTCTTTTTGGCGACTTATAACCTCATCTTTAACACACTCGCAAAGAATGTAATTTGCAGAATTTATATTCTGATCTAATGGAGATATCCAGTGCAAATCATCACAGATAGAGCAATTAATCAATTTCTGATCTTCTTGATTTTCTTTCTTTTTGTTTTCTTCTGACTTCCTGGAGATATTCTTTTGACCTGAAGTAATTATTTGCCGCTGAATTTTTTGGAGTTCCTTGCTTAGTTCTTTCATAATATTCTTTTTGCCTCTTAGTTTTGTCTAACCAATTTTTCCAGCCTAGTTTCCAACTTCCTTTTCTATTTGTTTTAAGTTTTCTTTTACCACTCCAATAGTACTCGAATTTCTTAGCTTCATCTACAATATTTATCGATTCGTAGTCTTTTTCAATATCTTTTATGAAATTATCATCAGCATCAGAAATAGTTACCTCATTTAATCTGTCAAGAATAATAAGCCACTCCGGATATTCTTGTTCCCACATCTCACCCTGCATAGGTTTCATGATTTTTAATTAGCGGATTGTTTTTTTATTGACCTAAATCTTGCATATTGATCTTGAACAACTAGGTCTATATTGCCTATTGGGCCATTTCTGTGTTTCGCAATAATTAGTTCTGAAATGCCTCTAGGATATGCCTCTCCTGCAGATCTAGACCTAAGCCATTCTTCTTCCGTAATATATTTTTCTTCTCGGTGTATAAATGCAACGATGTCAGCATCTTGCTCAATGCTTCCGCTTTCTCTTAAGTCTGATAAAACTGGCCTATGACTTTGTCTTTGCTCAATAGACCTGCTTAATTGAGAAATCGCTATTACTGGCACATTTAAGTCTCTCGCCATGCCCTTTAATGCTCTAGATATCTTACTCACTTCTTGGGCCCTATTGTTGTCGCTCATATTCCTTCCGCCATAGATTAACTGCATGTAGTCAACTACTATAAAATCTAAGCCTCGTTCCTTTTGAAGCCTCTTCGCTTTTGCTCTCATTTCTGTAACAGTTTGGAAAGGAGTATCATCGATCGATATATCAAGGTCTGAGAGTCTACCAATTGCCTCTAAAATTCTTCCATCTTCGGTATCTGTTGTGAATCTTTGCCTTATTCGGTTTGTTTCAATTAGTGCTTCTGATGATAGTAGTCTCATCGCAATCTGGTCTCTTCCCATTTCAAGGCTAAAAATAGCAACTTTATGGCCTCCTCCTGCAACATTTCTAGCTATGTTTAGCCCGAGTGTACTTTTTCCAATACTTGGCCTAGCTGCAAGGACAATCATGTCTGATCTATTTAATCCTCCTAGCAAGTTATCTAAATCAGGGAAGCCAGAAGGGATTGGCGCGATATCACTGTCATTTTCATCATCAAAAGTTAACCAACTATCTAGAGGCACGCTTATATCAACGAAATCTCTGGAATCATGGGTTGATCTAATGCCATAAAGTATATCTTCAGCTTGATTTAGTGCTTGATCTACATCTTGAGAATTTTCATATCCTAGATTGGCTATGTCAGATGCAGCAGTAATGAGCCTTCTGTGAGTAGCTGTCCTGTGGACAGTTCTAGCATAGAACTCAATGTGCATATATGTTGGTGTCTGAGAAACTAAATAAGTTAAATAAGATCTGCCCCCTTCTATTTCATTTAGACTGTCACTAGTTTCAAGAAAATCACCTAGAGTTTTTTCATCTATTGCAATACCTTTATCAAGCATGTCTATGCAAGATTGGTAGCAAACAGAATGAGCTTTATTGAAAAAATCAGAAGGCGATAAGAAACCTGAGATTTTAACCAGAGAGTCACCATCTAAAATTATAGAACCAATTACTGCGGTCTCTGCAGCAAGGTCATGAGGTGGTAATTTTTCACCTAGCAATTTACTCTTCTTTACTTATTTTTTCTTCTGGGGCGCTTTCTTTATTTTCTTCTGACTCAACGTCTGAATCATTAGTGTTTTCTTCTTGTAAGTTTTCTACTTCAGGAGATTCTTCACTCTTGCCTTCACTAATTTCCAAAAGTTCTTCAGCAAATTCAACATTTCCATCTGATATAACTTGAATTTTTACTTGAGCCTCAACTCCTTCAAATAATTTAATTGGAACTTCATAATTTCCAATCATTTTTATTGGTTCCGATATCCTTATTGATCTCCTATCTATAGTAACCCCATCTAAATTCTCTTCTAGGGAACTAGCAATTTGGGAATTTGTAACAGATCCGAAAAGTTTGCCAGTCGGTCCAGTTTGGGCCACAATCTCTAATTTCATATCATTAATCAGTTCCGAAACACTTTGCCATTTAGTTTTCATATCTGCACGCCTTATCTCAGCTTGCTTTCTTAACTTCTCTACCCTAGCCACTGATGACTTATTGGCCCTTTCAGCTATACCTTGAGGAATTAAAAAATTCCTTGCAAATCCTGATTTTACCTCTTTTATCTCACCAGCCATTGCTGTTGGTAGGTTATCTTTTAAAAATAAAACTTTCATTTTTCAATATATTTCTATCGATTTTTCAACTTAACACGATTTTATTAGAATAATATTTATATCATGTTCTAAATAATTGGTTAAATTATCTTATATCAGTTATGGAAAAACTTAAATGGCTATTAGTAGATTAGGGGAAAAGTATGGCTTTCGAATACATAAATAAGGATGGAAACAGAAAACCAAAAATAACACCAAATATAGAAAATATCTCAGATTTTAAGAAGGATTTTATCTGGGAAGAAATGTTTGAAGAAATACCTTGGTTGCCTGGAGGCGGACTCAATAATGCTTATGTATGTATTGACAGTCACGTAGATTCTGGTGCCGGTGATAATGTGGCAATGATATGGAATGGAAAAAATGATGAAGAAGAGACATATACATTCAAAGACTTAAAAGTTCATACTGATAAATTTGCCAATGTACTCAAAAGTCTTGGGGTTAATAAAGGAGACAGAGTTTTTGTGTTTATGGATAGATTGCCTGAATGCTATATTTCTGTATTCGGAGGCCTTAAGATAGGTGCAATAGTTGGGCCTTTATTCTCAGCATTTGGTCCTGATCCTGTAAAAGATAGGATGCTAGATTCAGGCGCAAAAATTCTTGTTACACAGCCAGAATTAAGAAAAAAGATAGAAAGTATTCTTCCTGATCTACCTGATTTAGAAAAAATCATAATTGTTAATAAAAATAATAGAGAAGAGAATGCTTTGGTAGGAGAAGATTTGTCTTACGAAGAACTGATGGCATCATCAGAGCCCATTGAATCAATTGAGAACACATCACAATATGACTATTCAATTATGCATTATACTTCTGGAACTACTGGTAAGCCTAAGGGTGCATTGCATAGGCATCAATCTATAGTTCAGCAGTATGCGACAGGAAAATGGGCCCTTGATTTCCAAAAGAATGATATTTATTGGTGTACTGCAGATCCTGGATGGGTTACTGGAACATCATACGGTATGTTTGCTCCTTGGAGCAATGGAATTACTCAAATAATTTATGAAGGTGGATTTTCGGCATCTAAATGGTATTCAGTTATAGAAAAGTATGACGTAAATGTTTGGTATACAGCCCCTACAGCTATAAGAATGCTAATGAAGGCAGGCGATTCTCCAATAAAAAAGAGTGATCTGTCATCTTTAAGATTTATTGCGAGTGTTGGAGAACCATTAAACCCTGAGGCAGTTGTATGGGGTAATGAAAATTATGGAATGCCTATCCATGATAATTGGTGGCAAACTGAAACAGGGGCAATAATGTGCGCAAATCTTTCTTCTATGCAAATTAGGCCGGGGAGCATGGGGTTGCCTATGCCTGGAATTGAACTTGCTATACTTGATAAGGATTTAAAAAGGCTTCCTCCAAATGAGCCAGGAATTCTTGCGGTGAAGCCAGGATGGCCTTCTCAATTTTTTGCTTATTGGAAAAATGACGAAAGGTATAATTCTAGATTTAAAAGAGGTTGGTACATAACAGGGGATGAGGCATTCATGGATGAGGATGGATATTTTTGGTTCCAAGGGAGATCTGACGATGTAATTAATACTGCAGGTCATCTTGTCAGTCCTTTCGAAGTTGAAAGCGCATTAATCGAGCATGAAGCAGTGGCAGAAGCAGGAGTAATCGGCATTCCTGATAAATTAGCTATGGAGGTAGTAAAGGCGTTTGTTGCTTTGAATAATGGCTATGAATGGAATAAAGAACTGAGGTTAGAGTTAATGAAGTTCTCGAGAGGGAAACTTTCAGCTGCAGTCGCTCCTAGAGATATTGATTACGTAGAAACAATGCCAAAAACAAGAAGCGGAAAGATAATGAGAAGATTGCTTAAAGCCAGAGAATTAGGGCTTCCTGAAGGTGATATTTCAACCCTTGAAGATGATTAACTATATTATTTGACCATTTATTTTTATAGCCTTACCAGCTTTTATTACTGAACTAGGGTTAGTTTTTAAGTTTCTAATGTTCAGAGTTGGGTCATTAGAGAAAGATACAATATCAGCGACATAATCTTTTTTTAACGACCCTTTGTAATTATCAATTTTTAAAGCTTTTGCGTTTAGGCTTGTTATGCTTCTTATAGCTTTCCAATGATCGAATCCAAGCCATTCCACGTGAGCCCAAGCACTAGCAACGCATTTATCAAAAAAAGCCTGGGACATTCCCATGTCCAATGCTCCTATAATATCCACATTGTCTTGATCTAATCTTCTAAATATATTTATGATCTCTTCAAGAGTTGGTTCAGATTTAATTACATTCGGATTAGGTTTTCGTTGTTTTTCGCCTTTTAACTTAGACTCATACTCTAACAAGTGCTTAGAAATGGTTGAGTCAACAAATATCCCTTTTTCTGATATTTTCTTGGAATAATTTTCTTCAAATTTATATGATTTATCTAAAGATTTATCAAACCATCTTCCATGAATAATGTTGTGGACGCCTGCATCAATGCAACTTTTCGTAGATTCATTAGAAAGTGTATGTGCACATAAGTATGTATCGTTATTGTTACAAAAATTTACAACGTCCCTTAAAGTTTCAAATGAATATTGAGATATTCTAGGGTTAGAGCTAGGCGTAAAATACCCTCCAGAGGCCATGATCTTAATATGCGTTGCACCTAATTTAAGTTGCTTTTCAATAATTGAACATATTTCTTTGGAATTATTGGCAATAGTGCCAAAAAACCAGCAATGGCCATCTTTTATAGTAAGTGGAGTTCCGGTTGGAAAGATTTCTGGGCCATCTATTTCTTCATTATCTATTAAAGATTTTAGAGGAAAAATTAATTCGTTGGGTGCTCCTAAATCTCTTATGGTAGTAACACCTGAATGAAGAGCAGTTTTTGCATTATTTTTAGCCCTTTCCATTTTTTGTAAATCACTTTCCTCAAAATATATTTTATATGCATCAGGTGTAGCAGAAAATTGAAAATGTGCATGGCTTTCAATCAGCCCTGGTAATGCAAATGAATCACCTAGATCAATTATTTCATGGCTCTGAGAATAGTCATTTGGTAGATCCGACTCAGGCATTATATTTGTTATTAAATTATCTTTGATTAAAATGCAGTGGTCCTTTAACCATCCGTCAGTTGATGCATTAGAAATATTTTTAGATTTAATAATTTTTTTACTAATCATTGTCATTTATTTTCTCATTGTTAAACTAATAATATAACTAATTTGTTTTATTAGGAGTTATTATGAGCAAAAAAATTTATTCTGATCTGGGAATTGAACCAATTATTAATGCTATTGGAAGCGTGACTTTACTAGGAGGTTCTACTCAACCTCCTGAAGTTATAGATGCCATGCAAAGCGCACAAGATATGTATGTCCCAATGGACGAACTCGAAGAAAAGGCAGGAAATTATTTAGCGGAACTTTTTGGTGCAGAAGCATGCTACATTACTTCCGGAGCTGGTTCAGCACTTACTTTAACTACTGCGGCTTTTATGTCTGGGGACAACGATGATTTAATAGTTCAATTGCCTGACACAACAGGAATTAAAGACGAGATATTAATTCAGTCTAGGCAAAGATATCATTATGAAAGATGCTTGACTTATGCTGGAGCAAAATTAGTTGAATTTGGATCAAAAGATCAGGTAACTAAAGATGACTTAGAGAGATCTATTGGAGAAAAAACAGTAGCAGTCCACTATGTTGCAAACGAGACTATTAATGATCCAAGCGCATTAACATTAGAGGATACTTTAGAAGTAGCTAAGAAAAATAATCTTCCAGTCATGGTTGATGCTGCCGGTCAAATATATCCACTATCTAATTTATCAAAATATTCTAATATGGGGGCTGATGCAGTTTCTTATGCGGCTAAATATTTTGGGGCACCTCATTCGACAGGATTTGTTGTGGGGACAAAAGATATTATTAGAAAAGTCGCTCTTCAAAGTTTTATTTCATACGAAATGAGACGAGTTAGAGGAGTTGGTAGGCCTCAAAAAATTGATAGACAAGAAATTATTGGGGCAGTAACAGCGGCAAAGATATGGATGAATATGAACCATGAAGATAGGCTGGCAAAAGCAGAAAAAACATGCTCAGTGATAGCTTCTCATATAAAAGGTATTGAAGGCGTTAATGTTGAAATTCAAGAAAATACAATTGGGCACGATCCTCACGGAGTGAGGATTACACTTACCAAAGACGGGGCATCCCTAATTGATGTCCAAGAAGCTTTAAAAAATGGCAATCCAAGAATATGGATGAGATGCGATCAGGATCTAGACGGAAATTATGATGGCAATTTGGCTAGAATATCTCCATTTGGTTTATATCCAGGAGAAGATGAAATTGTAGGCTCCAGATTAGCCGAAGAACTTAAAAAACTTTAATCTTTAATATTATTAATAACTTCTAAAGCTATGTTTTTAAATTCATCTTTTACAGTTTTGGAATTCATGGATGCTGGCTTTGCACCTTGATTATGTTCAGCATTCAAAGAAACTGATCCAAGCAATGGAATTCTAAATTGTTCTGAAATTTCTTTCCCAGCCCCTGTTCCAAAAACAGGTCCTGAAAAATTTTCTACAACTCCGATTATATTTTGGTTAAGTTTTTTTATCATGTTTATAGACCTAATCGCATCTAACTTAGAAACATTTTGTGGGGCAGTTACTATAACAAATCCATCTAAACTAAGTGTTTGCATTACTGTTAGAGGTCCGTCAGATGTTCCAGGCGGCATATCTACTATCAAATATTCCATTTCACCCCAATGTGTCATTTGTAGGAGTTGGTTTATAGCATTAGTGATCATGGGCCCTCTCCATATAGTGGCTTCTTCTTCATTTTCATGAAAAAAGGACATGGTCATGACTTTAATATCAAATCTTGATGAAGGATAGAATTTGCCGTCTTTTTCGTCTTGAGTAGGCCCCTCACTTAAATGAAGAATATTTGCTACATTCGGACAATCTATATCCACATCAAATATTCCTACAGATTTGCCAATTGATGCTAAAGAACATGCAAGGTTAACAGCAACTGTTGTTTTGCCAACTCCACCCTTTCCACTATAAACACCTATTTTATTTTTTATTTGAGATAATCCTGAAGTTATTTCTTTTCTTTTTTGAAAGTTCTCTCTGACTTGAGTAAGTCTAGCCTCTTCTTTAGGTGTCAACTTTCTTTTTGAGGACATTTAGTCTATACCTAAAAGTTTTTTTCCGTCTTCAGTAATTTTTTCAGGATCCCATGGTGGCTCAAATACGATATCTACATTTACATCTTCTACTTCTTCTAGTTCAGATATAGCCCATTCGGCTTGCTGTGCAATATATGGCCCCATTCCGCAACCAGCCGCAGTTAATGTCATCTTCACATCAACTTCACCATTATCTATTTCAACTTCATAAATCAGCCCTAGATCAACAATATTTACCGGTATCTCGGGATCATAAACTTCTTTAAGAGCCTCAATAACTTTTTCTTTATTTAAATTTTCACTCATGGGTATATTATATATTAAATCAAAGTTTAATTTCTACTTAATTTTAATTCTTCTTAATTCAGAAATTTGATCTCTTATCATTGCTGCTTTCTCGAACTCCATACCCTTAGCATAAGATTTCATTTCCTTTTCCAATTTTTTTATTAATTTTTGGAACTCAACTTTATTCATCTCATGATATTGTTGTTCTTGGTTTTTATCAGACTTTTCTTTTAATTTTTCTGTAATGTCTTTTATTGAAGTAGTTACTGACTTTGGAGTGATTCCAAATTTTTCATTAAACTCACCTTGCACTTTTCTTCTATTGTTAGTTTCTTCAATCGCATATTTCATAGACTTGGTTATTTTATCTGCATACATAATAACTTCCCCATTTATATGTCTTGCAGCCCTTCCTATAGTTTGAATTAGTGAGGTTGAAGATCTTAAGTATCCTTCTTTATCTGCATCAATGATTGCTACTAAACTTACTTCAGGCAAGTCTATCCCTTCTCTAAGTAAATTAATGCCAACAACCACATCATATACTCCGTACCTCAAGTCTCTAAGAATTTCTACTCTTTCTAAGGTGTCAATTTCTGAATGAAGATAATGGGTTTTAATCCCCATCTCTATTAGATATTCTGAAAGTTCTTCAGCCATCCTTTTAGTCAATGTTGTTACTAAAGTCCTCTCTTTTTTTTCTATCTTAGAGTTTATTCTATTGATTAGGTCGTCAATTTGATTTTTTGATGGCAATACTTCGATTTTTGGGTCTAATAATCCGGTTGGCCTCATCATTTGTAGTGTCCTGTCTTGTTCAGTTTCACTCTCGTGGCTCCCCGGAGTTGCAGACACATAAATAATTTGGTCAACTTTATTATCGAATTCTTCAAAGTTTAAAGGTCTGTTGTCTATTGCTGATGGAAGCCTAAATCCATAATCAACCAATGTTTCTTTTCTGGACCTATCCCCAAAATACATACCTCTTATCTGAGGAAGAGTAATATGACTTTCGTCTATAAAGACAACAAAATTATTTGGGAAATAATCTAGAAGAGTTGGCGGAGGAGACCCTTCTTTCCTCCTACCTATATGCCTTGAGTAATTTTCTATTCCAGGGCAACTACCTGTTTCGCGCATAAGATCTACATCAAATCTAGTTCTTTGCTCTAATCTTTGAGCTTCCAATAATTTGTTATGTGACTTTAAGTATTTAAGTTGGTCTTTTAGCTCCATATCTATATCTTTTAAAGCTACATTAAGCCTATCTTGACTAGTGACCCAATGTTTGGCAGGGAAAATGTCTGCTTGATTGGTAGCACTCAAGACTTCTCCAGTTAGAGGGTCTACTTTTGAAATTTTCTCAATTTCATCTCCCCAAAATTGAATTCTTGTTACAATTTCCTCATCTGAAGGAATAATTTCTACAGAATCACCACGCACCCTGAAAGTTCCTCTTTGTAAGTCTATTTCATTCCTTTCATATTGCATTGAAACTAAGTTTCTAAGTAAATCTCTTTGATTTTGATCAGAACCTTGCTTCAATTCTATTTTAAAATCTCTGTATTCATCAGGATCTCCAAGGCCATATATGCATGATACAGAGGCAACTATAACAACCTCTTTATTAGTTAAAAGGTCACTAGTAGATGCGTGTCTTAGTTTCTCTATTTCCTCGTTTATATCTGCTTCCTTTTCTATATAAGTATCAGATTTTGGCACATATGCCTCAGGTTGGTAATAGTCATAATATGAAACAAAGTAATGAACTCTTGTATTAGGAAGGAACTCTTCAAATTCTGTGGCAAGTTGTGCTGCTAGAGTCTTGTTGTGTGCTATTACTAAAGCCGGCCTTTTTATTTCAGATATAACACTGGCCATAGTGAATGTCTTCCCGCTGCCCGTAACACCAAGCAATGTTTGTCTTTTCGTGCCAGAATTTAAATTTTTAGAAATATTGTTTATTGCTTCTTTCTGATCACCTTTAGGAGAAAATTCTGAATTTATTTCAAACGATGACATTAAGTTTCTTGGAACTCATTTACTAAGTCAGTAGTTATATTTAGGTTCGAAAAAACTTTTTGAATATCGTCTAGGTCTTCCAATTTTTCTAATAATTTCATAGTTTTTATTGCAATATCCTTTTCAACATCAGCAAATGTATTTGGTACGAGTTCAATTTCAGATCTATCAATAGTTACAGACTCATCAGACTCAAGTGATTTTCTTACAGCCTCAAATCCTTGATATGATGTATGGAAAGAAATATTTGTTTCTTCAACATCTACATCTATAGCGCCAGCATCAATTCCTGCCATAGATATTTCATCAATTTTTTCAGGAAATACAGTAGTATCAATTACACCTTTTGTCTCAAAATTCCAAGAAACTGATCCAGATTCTGCAAGATTTCCACCATTTTTCGCAAAACATGACCTTACCTCTGCTGCTGTTCTATTTTTATTGTCTGTTAATGCTTGAACAATAAACGCAGTCCCACCAGGTCCATAGCCCTCATAGGTGATTTCTTCAAAGTTTGCTGAACCAGAATCTTCACCAGATCCTTTTTTAATACTTCTCTCAATGTTGTCGCTAGGCATATTTGCATCTTTAGCATTTTGAATTGCTAGCCTCAATCTGAAATTCATTTCAGGGTCTGAGCCCTCTTTAGCAGCTATGATTATTTCTTTGCTAAGTTTGGTAAAAAGTTTGCCTTTCTTTGCATCTAGAGCACCTTTTTTATGCTTTATAGTGCTCCATTTTGAATGACCTGACATTTAAATTACCTCCGGCATAATTATTTCTATAATGTTATTTGCAATATCTACTTTTAAGATAAATTCTGGCACGTTTGGAACCAGTATTTCTCCTCCATCTTTTAAGGATATAACATAAACATTGTTTTCGCCGGTTTCTATTATTTCCTTTATGGAACCAATAATATTACCGTTATTAATTACATCGGAATTAATTAAATCTGACTGGTAATATTTGCCTAGAGGTGCGTCAGGTAAATCATTTTTCGCTATATGAACTTGTTTATTAGATAAGGACGAAGCTGCTTCTTTAGTGTTCAGTCCGCTTAATTTTATAATGGGGCTATTTAAATCATCCCTTACTTCTTCAATATTAAACTCTTTAGATTCAACATAAATTTTAGAAACTTTAAAAATCGTTCCTAATTCAGGAGAGTGTTGGTGGAATCTTAAATGCCCTTTAAGGCCAAATGGTTTTTTCAAAAAACCAATTTCTACTAAGTTATTCGAATCTATGCTAGTCAATGTTTAGTCGAATAACCTGATTTCTTTTTACTGCACCAACTCTTAATATTGATCTTATTGCTCTCGCTACTTGACCTTTTCTTCCTATGATTCGGCCTTTATCCTCTTGCGCAAGAAATAATTTTAATTGCACTACTCCATCTTCATTCACTTCTTCCTCAACAGAAACCTCATCAGGGTTATTTGCAATAGCTTTTGCAATATATTCAACCATTGGGGCTAAACTTTCTTCATTCATTTTTTTCCTCTTCTTCAGCAGGAGCAGCCTCTTCAGCAG
>CEUZ01141114.1_pt1 | contig 18880 bp, 18 predicted proteins | sample 361511 | NCBI WGS metagenome assembly CEUZ01 (sample SAMEA2622822, study PRJEB7988) | marine metagenome | biome: marine biome (ENVO:00000447); feature: surface water layer (ENVO:00002042); material: "saline water (ENVO:00002010), including plankton (ENVO:xxxxxxxx)" | depth 5 m
ATCATAATTTTTACAAGCCCAAATAAAATTACCTTCCCATTTCAATGATGTTGCAACCATATCATCTATTAATCGGTGCTCATAAACTATATTTTTTTCTTTAAATTTTTCAGAAAATTCTTGATCAAATATTTTTTGAAATAAATCTTTGAATCTTCCATCATAAACTTTAAGAATGGTATTTTTAGTTGAAAGATATACTGGCCATTGTAAATTTAATCCATAATTAAAACATGATCTTGCAAAATCAATAATAGATTGATCTAAATTATACATAGATAATGCAATGCCTTCTTCTTCAAATGTGAAAACCTCTTTTTCAAAACCTTCAGTTCCATCTTTTGGCTCAAATTTCATTTTTAGTATCCCAGGTTTTGTAATTAATGTATCTGTAGCTCTATATTGATCTCCATAAGCATGTCTTGCTACTATAATTGGTTTATTCCAGTTAGTAACAATTCTTGGAACATTTTTGCAAATAATTGGTTCTCTAAAAATTGTTCCTCCTAAAATATTCCTTATAGTCCCATTTGGAGACCTCCACATTTTTTTAAGATTAAATTCATTAACTCTATTTTCATCTGGCGTAATAGTTGCACATTTAATACCAACTCCATATTTTTTTACTGCTTCTGCTGCATCAATTGTTATTTGATCTGATGTTTTATCTCTACTTAAAATACCTAAATCATAATAAAGTATATCAATATCTAAATAAGGAAGAATCAATTTTTTTTTAATAAATGACCATATTATTCTGGTCATTTCATCACCATCCATTTCAACAATTGGATTTTTTACTTTAATTTTGTTCATTTTGAAAAAGTATTTTAAATTGTTTTAAAGTTTCTACATTCATACATATATTTTGCAAATTTTTATTTGCAAAATTCTCATCTTTAACCTCATCATACATTTTAATTAAAGAATCCCAAAAATTACAATAATTAAAAATTATTATATTTTTTCTATGTATATTTAATAACTTCCACGAAATAATTTCAGTTGCTTCTTCAATAGTTCCTGAACCACCTGGTAATATTAAAAATGCATCTCCTAGCTGGTACATTTTCTTTTTTCTCTCACTCATATCCTTTACAATTATTGTTTCAGATATTTCGTAATTAATTATTTCTTTTGAATTCAAAAATTCAGGAATTACACCAATAACTTTACCCCCTGTTTCTATTGCAGATCTAGAGATTTCTCCCATCAATCCCACTTTACCCCCTCCGTAAATAATGGTTATTCTTTGATTACTTAAAAAAACACCTATTTCTCTAGCTAATTTATAATATTTTTTGTCTAATATATTTGATGATGAGCAGTAAATAGTTAGAGATTTTATATCCATAATTATATATGTATTTTTTTCTATTTTATTCAATTGTTTTTTAAATGCATCTAAGAATACATAACGAAGGTTGGGTTTACTTAATATCAAGTATAATTCTTTCAATTATTACCCTTCCTTTTTTTCCAATTATAGGAATTTTCTTGCTTATTTTATCTTTTAGTTTTTATTATTTTTTTAGAGATCCTATTAGATCTGTGCCAATGGATGATGTAGTTGTATCTCCAGCTGACGGTCAAGTAGTCTCTATAAATGAATCATTTGCTCCAAATGAGTGTAAATTAAAAGAACAATTTAACAAGATTAGTATTTTTCTTAATATTTTTAATGTGCACGTCAATAGAATACCAATTTCAGGATATGTTAAAAGCATAAACTATATTCCTGGAAAATTTTTTAATGCAAGTTTAGACAAAGCAAGCAATGATAACGAAAGAAATATAATTGTAGTAGAAGCTTCTAATAAAGATAAAATTATATTTTCTCAAATAGCAGGTTTAATAGCTAGAAGAATAGTATGTGATTTGAAAAATAATCAAGAAGTTATTAAAGGTACCCGATTTGGTATAATAAAATTTGGAAGCAGAGTAGATCTATATCTCCCAAAAAAATATAATTTATTGATTTCTGTCGGCCAAACTTTAATTGGAGGAGAAACAATTATTTCAAATCCTAATAATGTAATTAATATTAATAAAACTAAAAAAATCTAATTATGGAGAATAATTCCAACTTCCTAAGAAAATATTTACCAAATACAATAACAATATTATCACTCTGTTGTGGATTATCTTCAATAAGATTTTCAATATCAGAAGAATGGAAAATTGCTATTTTTTTGATAATTTTTGCTGCTATTTTTGATTTCTTTGATGGCTGGTTTGCTAGAAAATTAAAAGGGGGAAGTAACTTTGGTGCCGAGTTAGATTCATTAAGTGATTTTATTTCTTTTGGTGTAGCACCAAGTTTATTAATATTTTATTGGTCTTTATCAGATTTAAATTCACTTGGTTGGAGTATAGGCTTATTTTTTGCTGTTTGCTCTGCACTACGATTAGCACGCTTCACAGCAGATATCTATTTATCTCCAAAACCAATTGATTCAAATACTTATTTTGTTGGAATACCATCTCCTGCTGCAGCAGGTTTAGCCTTATTACCTATATTTGTTTTTATAGAATTTGATTTTTCATTCTTCAGGAATCCTTACTTAAATTTATTGAATTTATCTTTAATTGGCTTCTTAATGATTAGTAAAGTTCCTACAATTTCATTTAAAAAAATAAATTTTTCAAAAAAATATGCACCTTGGATTATTTTATTAAGCGCAATTATAAGTATATCAATTATCTCAAATATATGGATTACTTTAATTATAATAGCTATTTTTTACTTAATATCTATTATTTATACAATTTTTGATAATTATAAAAATAGTTAATTTATTAAATATTATTTATTTTTTTTGAATACCAAATACGTAAATTTTCTCTAAGCATCAAAAGAGATGGTGTTACTATTAAAGTTAAAAGTGTTGCAAAAATTAATCCAAAAACAATAGCAGTTGATAATTGAACCCACCATTGTGTATCTTGTGTTCCTACTTTAATTTGTCTAGTAAAAAAATCTACATTAGTCATTGTTACCATAGGTAGAAGACCCAATACTGTAGTAAATGTTGTTAATAAAACTGGTCTTAATCTTTGTGCACCTGTTTTTATTATAGCTTCTTTTATTGTAGGCATATCCTTTTTTAAATAATCGAATGTGTCTATCAAAATTATATTATTATTTACAACTATTCCAGCTAAGGCAATTACTCCTACCCCTGTCATGACAATACCAAAAGCTTGCCCAGTAACCATTAATCCAATTAATACTCCAGCTGTTGACATAAGAACCGCAAAAAGAATTAAAAAGCTACTATAAAAACTATTAAATTGTAGCAATAATATCATCAACATTAAAAATAAAGCAACCATAAAAGCTTTAGATAAAAATTCTTGGGCCTCCTTTTGATCTTCACTTTCCCCAGTTAGTTTAGCGCTTACTTCATTATTTAAATCAAAAGTTTTTATATTATCAATTGATCTACCTCTAAAAGTTGGTTTTGTTTTTGTTAAACCTAAAGAATATTCAAGTTCTTTCATTTTACTATCAGCAAAAATCCCAATATCTACATCCGTCTGAATGTTAATTGCATTTTTTGAGTCTATACGAACTATATTTCCAGTTCTATTTTTTGGTACAATTTCAACAAAATTTGAAATTGGCACTAATCCATTTTCAGTTCTTACTCGAAGATTTTGCAGCATATCGAGAGTTCTTCCTTCTTGAGGATATCTTAAATAAATAGGTATACTTTCAGTAGTATCATCTGGTCTATATTCTCCTAGTTTAATACCATTAGTTGATAATTTAATTACATTACCTATACTTGAAATATTTGCATTAAATTTAGAGGCTTGTTTTCTATTTACTTTAATCTCCCATTCAATACCTGGTGCAGGCAAATTATCTTCTACATTAACAAGTCCTGGAAATTCATCCATAAACTTTTTTAACCTTGAAGCTTCCATAAATAATAATTCTTTATTTTTTGAAGTAAGTTTTATATTTATTGGTTTTCCTCTTGGTGGACCAGATTCTTGTTCACGAGTTTCAACTTTGATTCCATTTATTGATTTTGTTTTAGTCAATATTTCCTTTAAAATAATCTTAGAAGGCCTTCTATATTCAAGATCAACATATTCTAAAGATACTGATCCTATAAAATCTTCAGAACTTTCTGATTGATCTGATACATTTCCACTTGTTGAGTATATATTTTTAAATTCAAATTTTTCTTTTTGGATATCTAAAATTAAATTTTCAACTCTTGAAACATAATAATTCTTTTCTTCAACAGATAAATTTCCTCGAGCATAAATAACTATTTTAGATAAATCAGGTTCTACTTCTGGAAAAAATTCAACACCCTTACCAATTCTAGAATATAAAACTTGAATAGAAATAAGAATTACAATTGAGCTAATTAAAACTTTAGCTGGATGATCTAAAAGTTTATTTATGGATTTAGCATAAAAACCTGTAAAACCTTTAAGTGACAATGGAGATGTTTTACTTTCTGAAGATAATGCAACAGCTGTTTCTGAAATTTTCTTAATTGGAGAATTAAGTGATTGCTTAATTTTTTCAGAATATGGAATAATTTTAATTGATATATAAATATAAATAATGATTGGGATTAAATACTTAATTATTGTTAGTAAAATACTATTAAAACCTAAATAATTAATGCCTATATTTATGAGATTAAAGAAAATAATAGCAAAAATTAGAGGAAAAATTAATTGCCATAAAATTTTGAAAATACTACCTATTGTTACTCCAACAACAGGCACAAATAATAATGCCATAAAAAGTGAAGAAGTCAGCACGCATATTAGAGTTATTGGCAAATATTTCATAAATTCCCCTGCTAATCCTGGCCAAAAAATAAGTGGTAAAAAAGCAGCTAAAGTCGTTGCAGTTGAAGCAATAATTGGTAAAGCCATTTTTTTAGATGCTGCAGAGTAAGATTCAATAATTGAGTATCCTTCATTGATTTTTCTATCCGCGTATTCAACAACAACTATTGCCCCATCTACTAAAAGACCAACTGATAATATAAGGGCGAATAATACTACAATATTTACTGTAAAACCCATTAATGAAAGAGCTAAGACTCCAGATAAAAAAGAGCCTGGAATGGAAACACCTACTAAGAACCCTGACCTTATTCCTAAAGCACCTAATATTATTATTAACACTAATATTATTGCAGCAATTACATTATTTTGTAAGCTATTGAGCATATTTTTTATATATTTTGAATTATCTTGACTAAATGAAATATTTAGATTGTTTGGAAAATTCTCTTTTGCTTTATTAACTTTATTTTTTACTGTATCAGTAGTTTTAATAATATTTTCTCCAATTCTTTTAGATACTTCAATTGTTACGGAATTTTTTCCATTAACACGTGCATATGTTTTTCTATCTTCAAAAGTTCTTTTTACTTTAGCTATATCTCTAAAAGTAATAACAGAATCTCCAAAAGTTTTTATTGGAGTATCAAGTACATCTTCTAAATTTTCAAATAAACCAGGAACTTTAATATTAAAACTCCCATCGCCAGTATCCTGTTCTCCTGCAGAGACCATCATATTATTTTGATTAACAATATTTATTAATGTATTTAAATTAATTCCGTATCCTTCTATAGCTGAAACATCTATTATGATGTCTACTTGTTCACTTCTTTTTCCACCAATTTTTGCTTCTAATACACTAGGTATTGTTTCAATTTCTTCTTTTAAATATTCTGCTAATTCTTGTAATGATCTATCTGGTAGATCGCCACTAAGTGAAATTAATAAAATTGGAAAAGCGCTAATATTAACTTCATTAACTGAAGGTTCATCTGCATCTGAGGGTAAATCTCCTTTGGCTTTATCCACTTTTTCTCTAACGTCATCCATTGCTTTATCAGCATCAAATCCTGGATTAAACTCTAGCAATACATTTCCACCACCGTTGTAAGCTGTTGATCTTACCTCTTTGACACCTTCTACTGTTTTAACTTCATCTTCTACGGGTTTAATTAAAAGTCTTTCAGAATCATCTGGCGAAATACCTTTTTGAGAAAGTGATATATAAATGAATGGTATATTAACATCTGGCGTAGCTTCCTTGGGTATATTTATGTAAGAGGTTGTTCCAGCTACTAATATAAAGAAAAGAATACCCATAATTACTCTTGAGTGATTTATAGCGTAATCAATAATATTAATTTTCATTATATTCTCGTTTATTTAGTTTCAATAACTTGACCTTCATTTACGTATTCTTGGCCACTTGTTATTATTGTAACTTCTTCAGGCAATCCTTTAACCCACATACCATCAACAGTGTCCTTTACATTTTCGATAGAATAAAAAACTACTTTATTTTTTTCATTTAAAGCTTTTATTCCTACTGTACCATCATCTTTTAAAGTTAATATAGAAGGAGAAATTTTATGCGCTTTAACAGAGTCTACATTAATAGTAATTGAAGTAGTTAAACCACTTTTGAATAATAAATCATTGTTTTCAGCTTCAATAATAAATTCAAATGTTCTTGTATTAGTTTCAGCTACAGGTGAAATAAATGTAATTTTACCTTCTTTTTTTAATGAATTGGAAATCATTATAATTGCGTTTGTACCAATATTAATTTTATTTATATCTGATTCAGATAAATAACCTTGTATTTTTATAGGATTTAAATCAACTATATTAGCAATAATATCACCAGGTCGTATAAAATCTCCTTCTTCTACATAACTAGTTTGTATAATTCCATTAAAAGGAGTTTTAATTATTGTATTATTAATATCTAATTCTATATTCTTGATTTTTGATTTTACATTTTCAAGTTGAGATTCAAGATTGATTGACTGTGTTTTATAATTTATATCAATTTCATTTAAATTAGTTTTAGCTTGAGTCAAATTAGTTTTAGCTTGAGTCAAATTAAAGGAAGCGATATTTAATTTAGATTCAGACCCCAAACCTTTGTCAACTAATTCTTTGGCTGTATTGTATTCTATTTGATAAACTTTTATTTGTTCATCATATAATTTAATTTGTTCATTTGTTTTAATTATATTATTTTCTTTTGTTTCTTTTACTAAAATAATTTCTTTTTTAAATTTACTAAATTCTTTTTTCAAACTATTTAGCAATTCATTTCTGTCTTCCATGGATATTTTAATTAATATGTCATCTTTTTTTAAATTATCTCCTCTTTTAAAAGATTTTTTTATTACATTTCCAGTTGTTTGCGCTTTTATATCTATAGATCTATTTGATATAGTTTGACCCTGTAAAATAATTGATTGATCTATAGTTTCAAATTTTGAAACATTTGTTTCAACAATTATTTGATTTAAATTTTCTATATCTTTATTTATATTTTCACTTTCCTGATTTGTTTTAGAAAAATTTTCACTTTGATATTTTGAACTATTGAAAAATCTACCGGATAAAAACCAGCCTATAACTAATAAAAGGATTAAAATTGCTACTATTATTGATTTTTTCATTATTTTATAAATAAAAGGTTTATATATTTCTTTGAATTAATATCTCAAGGTTAATTATTAATTATTTTATGAAATCTAAAAGATGGTTAGAAAGACAATATAAGGACATATATGTTAAAAAAGCAAAAAAGATAGGTTTTTTATCAAGAGCTGCTTATAAACTTATCGAAATAGACAACAAATACAAACTAATATTAAAGTCAAATGATATACTTGAACTAGGCTCATCACCAGGAAGCTGGACTCAAGTTATTCTCAAAATTAACGAAAAATCAAAAATTGATGCATTTGATATTATTGATATGAAATACAAGCATCAAAATGTAAAATTTTATAAAAAAGATTTTTTTTTATTTGATTTCAATTCTTTAAATAAAAAATATGATATTATATTATCTGATTTAGCGCCCAATACAACTGGGCATAAGCAAACTGATCATTTACAAATATCGTCGATGATAGAATATATAATTTCAATATTAGATATTATAGCAAAAAAAAATAGTAGTTTAATTTTAAAAATATTTAAAGGGATTGAGGAAAAAAATATAATCTCAGTATTAAAAAAAAATTATAGAAAAGTTGAATATTTTAAACCAAATTCTTCAAGAAAAGATTCAACCGAAATATATATTATAGGAAAAAATTTTTTCAAAATTAAATAATTTTTAAGTTTTTTCTTTTTAAAATTATTAAAAGTTCATCAATATGATTAAAATTATTATTTTTTGAATGATGATTAGATTGTAATTTATAAATAAATTTGTTTTTTTTATTTCTTAAGGATTTTGTTAAAACGCAATCAGGAAAACCAACAGTATTTTTAAACATAAGAAAACTGGCTTCATTTTTGCTAAAATTAATTGCATAATCTTTCCAGTTTCCTCTTGAAACTCCTAATGAATAACATGATAATATTTTACTTAATTCATTTTTAGAAAAAAATAATTTAGAATTGTTAAATGACTTATCAAATGATAGAGATTTCATTTAATTAATATATCAAAAAATTATGCCTGTTGTAAATAGTTCAGAATGCGATTTTAACTGGACTGCTAGCAATTTTCGATTGTTATCAGTCGATAATGCTTTTTACACTTTAAATGAACTTAAAGGAAAAAAAGGTACCGTAATAGTTTTTATATGTAATCATTGTCCTTATGTTATAGAAATAGTTGATAAACTTGCTTATGAAGCAAATGAATTAAAAAAAATAGAGGTTAATTTAATAGCAATTATGTCTAATGATGTGGAAAGTTACCCAGATGATTCATATGACAATATGAAAAAATTCTCAATTGAACATAAATTTAAATTCCATTATTTATATGACGTAAACCAAGAAGTTGCCAAAAAATATGGAGCTGAATGTACCCCAGATTTTTTTGGATTCAATCAGCGTTTACAATTACATTATAGAGGCAGAATACACACTTTAGATATAAAAGATAAAAAAAAAATTATTAAAAGAGATTTGTATGAAGCTATGAAACTAATATCAGATACTAATAAAGGTCCAATAAAGCAATTTAATAGTTTTGGCTGTTCAATTAAATGGAAAAATAATGAATAATATTTTTAATCAACTTATTAATTTAACTAAAGAAAATAAAAAAAAGATTATATATTTATTTTCACTTTTAATTTTAATATTAATTCTATCTCAAGTTTATATATTTTATAATAAAAATAAAATATTAAAACAAAGTATTCAATTTTACAATTCTAAGCAAATTGCTTCAAAAGATGATTTCTATAATGAAATGACTGCTATACAATCCGACAAAGGTTTTTATTCACTACTTGCTTCAATGGAAATTATTAATGAAAATTACACTAATGATAATTACGATTCAGTCTATAATCAATATATTGATTTGATAACAAGTAAAGATTTAGACAATTTGTATAAAACATTAATTGCTATTAATGCATCTTATGACTTATTAAATTTAATTGACAGTAGTAAAATATATAATTTATTATCTTATGTTGATGATACCATAGAATCCTTTATTGGTTATAAGAAAGAAATACTTTTTCTTTTATCAATATTAGATAATTTGGACGAAGAAAAAGAAATTATATACAGTGAAATAACAAACAATGAAAAAATCCCACCTTCAATTAAATTAAGAGTTAAAAAAATATATGAATTTGAAAAATATAATTAATTATTTATTCATATTAATATTCCTTACTTTATTATCTTGTAAATCAATTGAAAGATTTAATAATAGTGAACCTATTGTATCAGTTGTTGAGTATTCAGTAGAGCAAAATTATAAGATTAAAACTTCAAAAAAAGATTCAATAAACAATTATTATGATTATTATAATCCCAAAAATAATTTTATATTAAATAAAGATTTAAATACCTATAAGCATTTAACTTACAATACTCATTTTAACGAAAATCATCTTCCATTAACTATATTTATTATCGATAATTTAATTTATGATTTTGATTATAAATCAAATTTAAAAATTTATGACTCAATTAGTGGGGATATAATAAATAAAATTAAATTAAATATTAATTTAAGTAATGAATTTTCTTATCCAACTTCTATTTCCTTTATTGATAATTTATTTATAACATCTTATTCAGATGGTACATTAGTAAAATTTGATATTGATGGTAATATTATTTGGCAAATTCAAATAAATGATATTATAAAAACGCCAATTAAAATTCATGATAAAAATATTATTCTATTAACCAGTAATAAAATATATGCAGTTAATATAAATAATGGATCATTTAATTGGAATTTTACCTATGAAAATAATAATAGATTAAATACTCAAAGAGGTTCAATAACTTCATTTAATAATATTTTATATTTTTTATTACCAAATGGACGACTAGGAGAAATTGACACTTTAATATCAACTAAAAATAATTCAACATTCACAAATCTTGTTCCGGAACAAAGTTATTTTGAAAATAAATATTTTTTCCATAAATATGAAAACACAATTTCATTTTTTGTTAATAAAAAATATTTATACACCTATGATTTAAATAAAAACGAATTTATTCTCGAGAAATTTAATATTGATAATATCAGATCTTTTGATTTTATTGATAACGCATTAATTACTATTGATCAAAATAATATAATGTTTGCACATAATTTAATAAATGAAAATATTTTCTGGCAAACAGATTTATCAGAACTCATTAATGAAAATTTATTAATTAAAAAGATAATTAACCAAGATAATATGATTATTATTTTCTTTAATAATGGTCAAATTTTATATTTTGATGCTCAATATGGAGTATTTTTAAAAAAATATGATTTAAAGATAAAAAATATAGAATCTATTGATTTATTAAATAACTATATCATTATCAATCAAAATAATACTAAAAGAATTTTTTTTAAACAACAATGAATTGTTTATTAATTGGCAAACAAAATGTTGGCAAATCCTCTATTTACAATATTTTGAGTCAAACTAATTCAAACATTGTTCATAATATAGGTGGCACAACTAGGGATTGGCATGTTTCTGAACTATATAAACTTCCAAATATTTATATATATGATTGTCCTGGCATATCATTTGAAAATAAAATTAATATTTTCGAAACAAATAATATTTTTAAAAATTTATTAAAAAAAATTGATTTATTTTTATATGTTATTGATTATAAATCTATTTTTAATCAAGATGATTATAATTCACTCAATAAACTAAGATCTTATAATAAAAATATTATATTATTAATAAATAAATTTGATAATTTTCAAAATGAACCAAATAATGAATATTATAAATATGCTATAGATAATACATTTTTTTTATCATGCTCTCATAAGTATGGTTTTAGTGATTTAATTGACTATTTGAAAAAAATTAAAATTAAAAGCAACACTTCTAAGATTAAATTTGATAATACAATTGCTATATTTGGTAAGCCAAATGTTGGAAAAAGTACTTTTTTAAATAATTTATTAGGATATCAGAGATCTAATACTAACAAAATAGCTGGAACTACATCAGATCATGTAATTTCTGATTTTTATTATAAAAAAAAACATATTAAAATAATTGATACTGCTGGTATCCAAAAAAAATCTAAAATTATTAAAAAAAGCTTAGATTATTATACAACAAAAAAAACATTTGAAAATTTAATAAAAATTGATCTTGCTATAATATTACTTGATTCTTCTGAGGGCATGAACAGACAAGATAAGAATATTATAAATATTGTTACAAAAAAAGCAGCTAATGTTATTATTGTTTTTAATAAAATTGATTTAATTAAAAATAAAAAGTTATATATAAAAGAAAATATTCTTAATATTACTGAACAAGTTAATCAATTATATAATATAAAAATTTTTTTTATTTCAGCTTTATTAAAAAAGGATATAAAAATTGTAATTGAATATATATATAAACAAATTTTATCTAATAAACATGATTTCAAAACTAATTTATTAAATTCTTGGCTTAAAAAAGCAGTTAATAAAAAGAATCATCCTTTAGTTAATAAAAAAAGAATTAATTTTAAATATGTTGTTCAAATAAACAATAATCCAATAATTATTAAAATCTTTTGTAATTTTGCTAATAAAATTAGAAAAGATTATAGAAAATATTTGATAAATGATTTTAATAAAAATTTTAAAATCTTAAATCGTAAAACTATTTTAAAATTTTCAAAAGAAAAAAATCCATATATTTAACTAAAAATTATTTTCGTTATTATTTGGTATTAAATTATAAATATATTCTTGGTTTACTATAAAAATATTATTCAAAATTTCTGAGTTTATTAATAACCATTGATTTAAATCATTCAAATTAAATTTTTCTAAGGCAAATATTAAAGATGAAAATATAATATATGAAAAAGCTATTCCATAAATAATGCCAAAAAATTTATCTATTATTATTCCAAAAATTTGTTTATCTAAATCTGAACTCAATATTTTTCTTATTCTTTTCAATATAAAAAGAGATATTAAAAAAATTATTGGAATTGCAATTATAATACTGAGTACGTTAGTTAAGAAATCATAATTTTGAAAAAAATTTATTTTGTATAGTTGATTATTTATATAATTAGCAAAACTATCATATGAGTATAGAGTAATAATTATAGATCCAACCCAAGTCATTAATCCAAGTAATGATTGAATAAAACCTTTGAAAGCACTAAAAATTATAATGAGTAATGTTATTGTTAAAATTATGTAATCTAATGGAAAAATTATATTTATTAAATTCATATATTATTTTTAGATAAAGCAGCAGGTAATGTTATTAATACACCTAACATAGCAACTATCATAGCTAAAGCAGTAAATAGACCAAATAATATTGTAGGTATAAAGTTTGATAATGTTAATACAGAAAAACCAAAAGCTATAGTTAGTGAAGTAGTTAAAACAGCTTGTCCTACAGTTTTATGGGAATTTTTTAATGAATCATTTATTTTCATTTTATCATTAATATTTTTTTTAGTCTTATATAAATAATGTATAGTATTATCTACAGCAATACCTATTGTAATTGCAGCTATTGTTATAGTCATTATATCTAAAGGAATATTAAAAATTCCAATAAATCCTAAAATAAATGATGAAGCAAAAATGTTTGGAATTATTCCAATAATACTAAGTTTTAACGATTTAAATAATATTATAAACATAACAAAAATTGATAAGATTACAAAACCTAATGATTTAATTTGAGAGCTAAATAGAGATTGTAACATATTATTATACAGTACCAATAGTCCATTGACATTAGCACTTTGAAAATTATCATAATTATTATTTAAATAATTTTCTATATCATCAATCAGATTTTCCCGTTCAATTTTTTCAGAATCTTTTACTCTTGCTGTAATTTTTATCATATTTTTATTAATAGATAAAAAAGGAAAAATAAGTTGTTCTTTATAATTTTGAGGTATTTCATTGTATAAAATTGAAAGTTCAAAATTACTTAGAGGAGATTTGTTAATTTTTTCAGCAATATCAATTAATGAATAAATGGATTGGACTTTACCAATTTCTTTTTTATTATCTAAGTAATTATGTATTGATTCTATTGATAATAATTTTTCATCTGATAACCAGTTAGAAAGATTATTTTCATCATTAATTTCTTCTGCAAATAGTTCGTCATTTAAAATTAGATCATCATCTATATCTAAATCAATATCATCCCCTTCATTTGTAGATATATTATTATCTTGTTCAAATTCTGAATTATCTTTAAATTTAATAACTATATCTAGAGGTGTTGTGCCACCTAATTCTTCATCAATTATTTTCATACCTTGATAAATTTCAGTATTTTTTTTAAAATAATTTATAAAACTATTTTCAACATTTAATTTATAAATTCCAAAAATACTTACGATAAAAAAAATAATATTAATTAAATAAATTTTAAATTGATGATTAATTGAAATAGTATAAAATTTAGATAGGAGAAAAAATTCTTTTTTTTTATTATTTTCAATTTTTGGAAATAAAGAAATTAGTAATGGTAAAATTGTAAAAGCTGTAAAAAATATAACAATTAAGGAAATTATCATAATTTTTCCAAAATCAATTACAGGTTTTATGTCTGAAAATAAAAGAGATGCAAATGCAACTATGGTAGTTAATGCCGTATAAAAACATGGCCAAAACATATTTTTAAGCGATACAATTAATCTTTCATCATATTCAATTTTTGAGTCATTATTTTTATAATTGTTAATTATGTGAATACTCATTGATATAGATAATATGAGCATTAGAGAAATAAAATTAGAAGATATTGCTGTTACTTCCCAGTTTAAAAATCCTATTAATCCTATCATACTAACAATTGCATAAAGCGATGATATAATTGGTATAATGACCCATTTAAAACTTCTAAAAATAATAAATAAAACTAAAAATATAAAAATTATTACCGATATACTAAAAACAATTATATCTTTTTTGATAAAATTCAGGGTATCATCGGCGATCATGTCAATACCACCTAAAAAGTATCTATATTTAATACTTTGATTTTTTAAATTATCCCTGATTTCTTTAATCAATATTTTTCTTTTAAAATTATAATTTTCTTTAGCTTCACGATAATTTTTATTAATTAATAAAAATTCAGAATTATCACCTTTAAAATTATTTTTTAATTTTTTTAAGTTATATAATTCTTCATTGTTATCTAAATTAATGATCATTGAAGTTACTGTTTGGTTAGAATTTATTATTTGATTAACAAACAATGGATTTGTTGAAAATTCATCTAGTATTTTATTTAATTCATAATTGCTATTATTAATAGTCTCAATGTTATTTGGATTTAAATCTGAGAGTTTTGTGTTATTTAAAAATAATATAGGAACATCTACAATAGAAAATATTGTATCTACTCCTTCAATCTTCAATAATTTTTCTTTTAAGCTGGATATTGTTTTAATATAATCATTATCAATTTTATTTTGTGATTTTATTGCTAATACTAAAAAATTCTTTGAAGGAAAGATTTCATTATAAAAATTAAAAAATTTAAAACTCTCATCATTTTGTAGGATTAATGTATCTGATGAAGCATCAAGTTTAAAACTTGAAATATTATATATAAAAAAAATTATTATTATCAATGAAAATATAATTAATAAAAATTTGTATGGCCAAAGAAAGATATTTTTCATATTTTCTTATACATATATTCTTTTTACTCTGTTAGATATTGAGGTTAAGATTTCATTACTTATAGTTTCACATTGTTTAGCTAATTTTTCAATATCATTTTTGTAATTGATAATTTCCATATATACATCTTTCTTGATAATATTTTTATGTTTGGTTATGTCTATAGTTATTGTATCCATTGAGACTCTTCCAATTATATTAAAACTTTTATCCTTGTAATATACTTTCCCTTTATTACTTAGTTTTCTTGATATTCCATCAGCATAACCTATACCCAATAGTGCTATAGTAGTTATTTTAGATGTTTTGAAAGTTTGATTATAACCAACAAATTGGTTTTTTTTAAGTTTTTTTATTTGTATTACTTTTGCTTTTAATTTTACCACTGGTTTAATTAATTTTTTTAATTTTAAGTTATTATAATAACCTCCATATAAAGCGATACCAGGTCTAATCATAGTATAATGGAATTTATTATTTATTAAAGTGCCCAATGAATTAGATAGACTTTTATTTTTAATGAAATTTAATTTTTTTGATATTTTTTCGAATTTTTTTTGTTGTATTTGATTATATTTATTATTTATTTCATCCGCACTAGCCAAATGACTTATCAATAAATCTATATTATATTTATCAAAATTTATTTTTGGAATATCATCTTCATTAATTCCTAATCTATTTATTCCTGTATCAATATGTATTGCAATTTCTAATTTTTTATTTTCTTTATGATCAAATAAATTTAGATTTTCTAGTGAATTAATCACTGGAATAATTTTTTTATTCCTAATATATCCTATTTCTTTTTCATTTATTCCATTAAGTACATAAATTTTACCATAGGTATATCTTTCCTTTATTTTCAGGGCTTCTTCTGTTGTGGCAACAAAAAAATTCCTACATCCTTTATCAAATAAAGTTTTAAATATTTTCAAATCTCCTAAGCCATACGCATTAGCTTTAATAGTAGCTGCTGTTATTGAATTTTTAGCTAATTTAGAAAATATTTTATAATTGTAAATTAAATTATTAATTTTTATTTCAAGCAATGCACCTGAATTTATCATTCAATAATATTATCATATTCTTGATTAGATATATCACTAAATTTAGTAAAATTTGAATCGAAATGCGCTTTAATAGTTCCGATAGGACCATGTCTCTGTTTGGCAATAATAAATTCAGCTGTATTATAAGAACTTTCGCAAAGTTCTCTCCAACGCTGATGTCTTTCAGTATATTTATCTTCTAACTCATCAACTTTTTTTATAGGTTCCATTCTTTCTAAATAATAACTTTCTCTATATATAAACATAACTACATCTGAATCTTGCTCTATTGTTCCACTTTCTCTAAGATCTGACAATAGTGGTCTTTTATCTTCCCTCTGTTCAACTTGTCTAGACAACTGTGATAATGCAATTACTGGAATGTTTAATTCTTTAGCAATAGCTTTTAGACCTCTGGTAATTTCAGATATTTCTTGTACTCTGCCATCGTTTCTTACATTGGAGGATCCTGACATTAATTGTAAATAATCTATAACTATTAAATTAATATCATATAATCTTTTCAATCTCCTCGCTCTCGCTCTTAGAGCTGGTATAGTTAGAATAGGATTATCATCAATATATAAGTTTAAATTTTCTAATTCTGAGCTGACTTTTGCAATTTTTTTAAAATCATCTTTTGTTAGTTCAACAACTTTTCTCATTTTATCACTACTTATTTTCGATTGTTCCGCTAATATTCGAGTAGCTAATTGCTCAGCTGACATTTCCAGTGAAAAAAATGCAACTTTGCCTCCATCAATAGTTATTTTATTATCAAAATCATCAACAGATTCTTTAAATTTTTTTGCGGCATTGAATGCTATATTTGTACCTAATGCCGTTTTCCCCATCGAAGGTCTACCAGCTATTATTATTAAATCAGAATTGTGTAGGCCTCCAAGTTTTTTATCCAAATCTTTTAATCCAGTTGGTATTCCTGCTATTTTTCCTTCTCTTTTAAATGATTGATCAATAATATTTACAGCATCTTTAAGAGCTTCACTAAAATATTTATGTTTTCTTTCTGAGCTACCTGTTTGAGAAAGATTATATAAGTCATTTTCAGCATTTTCTATTAAATCATTTCCAAGCAGATCTTTGTCAGAAATTGTGTCTTGGATAATTCTATTACCAATACCAATTAAAGATCTTTTTATATGTAAATCATATATTAACTTTGCAAATTGATAAGTATTTTCTACCGAAGGAGCAGAGTCTTTAATTTGATTTAAGTATTTATAATTATCTATATTCTCATCCTCATTTTCTTCTAAATAATTCTTCAAAGTAATAGGGCTGACTAGAATATTTTGATCAAGTAATTTTTTGATAACTGCAAAAATTTTTTTATTATTAATATCTGTGAAATGATCTTCATGGAGAAAATCAGCTATTTTTTCATATGTTTTGTTATCCCATAGGATACAGCCAATAATTGCTATTTCGGCATCAAAATTAGATAATTTGTCTGATATTAAATTCTTTTCTTCTATTTGTTTAATTTTATTTTCGGGCATAGTTGTCATTAATTAAAAAACTATTTTTTAACAACTAAATCTATTATAAAAAAAGTTAATAAAGTATAATAGTGTGAATAAATTGATTAATTCTTTTTAACAAAAACCTTTATTTTTTCATTTATTCCCTCATAAGGATTAACTTCTATAATGTGTTCTCCTAATGATCTTATAGGTTCAAGAATTTTAATATCATCTGATAATAATTTTATCTCTTTTTCTTCAAGGAATAATTGAATTTCTTTTTTTGATACAGATCCATATAATTGCTTTTTTTCGTCAGATTCCTTCTTAAATTCAATTTTAGTTTTTTTCAAAGTTTCTATTAAATTAAGAGCATTTTCTTTTCTTTTATTCTCTTTTTCCTGAATCTCATCTTTTATTTTTTCAAAATGTTCAATATTATTCTGTGTATTTCTCAATGCCATTTTTTTTGGCAATAAATAATTCCTTGCAAAACCATCTTTTACTTGAACTAGATCACCGACTTTGCCTAACTTCTTAATATTTGTTGTTAATATAACTTTCATTTAACTATTTTTTTGAGTGTAAGACATTAAAGCTAAAAAACGAGCTCTTTTGATTGCGTTAGAAAGTTCCTTTTGTTTTTTACTTGATACATTTGTTATTCTGCTTGGGGTAATTTTGCCTTTTTCAGAAATATATCTAGATAGCAATCTTATATCTTTATAATTAATTTTAGGTGAATTTTGTTGACTAAAAGGGCAGAACTTTTTTCTTTCTTCAAATGGATTATTTTTTCTATCTTCTCTTGATTTCATGATTTTACTCTTTTAATAGTTTTGTTGGCAAATCTTCGTGATTTTTTACTTTTATAAATAAATATCTAAGAATTTTTTCATTTTGAGTTAATATTTTTTTCATATCTTGGATTTTATTTCCTTCAATTTCTATCTGGTAAAATTTATAAAAGGCCTTTTTGTTATTCTTAATATTATAGCTCAAATCCCTCAATCCCCAATCCTCAGAAGCATGAAGTGCACCTTCACTGTTAGTTAATAACTTTTTAAAAGAATCTTCTTGTTCTTGGATATTAGTTGAGGATAAATCAGGACTCAATAATACTACTGCTTCAAATTTATTCATAAACTCCTTGGTTAAAACTCAAAAAA
>CEUZ01027760.1_pt1 | contig 18874 bp, 21 predicted proteins | sample 361511 | NCBI WGS metagenome assembly CEUZ01 (sample SAMEA2622822, study PRJEB7988) | marine metagenome | biome: marine biome (ENVO:00000447); feature: surface water layer (ENVO:00002042); material: "saline water (ENVO:00002010), including plankton (ENVO:xxxxxxxx)" | depth 5 m
ATAAGGTGTGCCAACAACCAATTTTTTAATATTTAATTCTCTTAACGCATCTACTACTCCTGTTACTAAAGTCATAGGTATAGAGTAAGGAGCTCCTTTCTTAATTTCTTTCATAACTTTGTCTTCGCCAATAATTATTGATCCTGATGTACAACTATAACTTACAACATTAGGTTTTGTTTCTGGTTGAATTCGTGAAGCAGCATCAGCCATAAATTCAATGTGACGAGAAAGCGTTTCTTTTGTTGTATAATCTTGAGTTTTTAATCTAGTAATATGAATTCCTACATCTTTAGGTGCCATTTCAAAAAAATCTGATTCGCCCGCAAGATCTGTTGACATTAAAATAAATCCTATCTTTGCTCTAGAATGTTTGCCTTCGTCAAATTCAATATTCCATTTTTTTGATATATTTTTTTGGTCCATATTATTTGATAACTGCATCTTTTAATTCTTTTGGAAAAGAAGTAATAGGTTCATAACCTTCTTTATTAACAATAAAACTATCGCCTACCTGTGTTCGAAAATTTTTTCCACTTGTTGATCCATCAACTGCAAACACCATTCCAGGTTTTATTATTGTTTTATCTCCACAAACTAGCTGAGGTTCTTCAAGAAAACTGAATCCAACCGCACGTCCACAACGAAACAATGGGTATTCATATCCTGCATTTTGTATAACTTCTGCATAAGCAGAATGTACATCTTCAGCCTTTACACCAGGTTTAAGTGCTTTTAGAGCAGCTGCCTGACTCTCAATTGCAATTTCATATGCTTTTTCGAAATTTTTATTTGGAATTTCATCAATAAAAAAAAGTCTATCAAATCCAAGTTTAAAGCGATGAAAATTTGTCATTCCACAAAAACATAAATAGGCCGGCTCTCCTTTTTTCATTATTCTTGTCGAGGCACGATGATGTGTTGTCGTAATATGTTCCCCTGATGCCATAATATGTAAAAAATGAATTAATGGTGACATCCTAGTTCCTTTATAATATGTATTTAATATTTCAGATGCTTTTCTTGTTCCTGCATTTGAAGAGGCTATTGCAACTTCATATTCTGGAACTCCATCAGCAATTGTATTTCGTCCAGCAGTCATCATTGCAACTCCTACTTGCCCAGCATGGCGAGCTATTTGTAATTCTTCATCTGACTTAACCATTCTCATTTCTGAAATTATTGGAGTTACATTAACTATTTTGTTTTTTTCAGCTATGGAATCAATATAATTTCGCACAAGTGGTGGCATATGATTCAATTCAATACCAATTTTGTTTTTACTATTAATTATATTAGGTAGATGCTCTCGCCATTCATTGCCTACTCCATCATTCCATGCTTCAAGGCGATCTATTGAAGCATCGTCAGCTAATGCCATATCAACTGTCGGAGTAATTAATAAACTCTTATCATTTTTTGGAACTATAAATATTGTCGGGCGCCAAAACTCCATATGAAGATAGTCATAATAACCAGTATAATAATAAACACTATCATCATCAGTAATTATGGCAACATCTATATTTGATTCTTCTAATTTTTTTCTAAGAGATTTTACGCGATTTGAAAAAATGATTTTTTGTAAATTAATATCCATTTTGGTTTCCTGTTAAAAAACTATATAATTTTCCTATTAAATAAAAGTTATATAATAGTAAATGAAATAAAAAACTAAGGAAATTAAAAAATTAATTTAGGTTAAAAAATTCCGCCTATACTTAAGCTCATTAAAGTTGCTGTATCTTCATAACTATTGATGCCGTATGCATCGTATCCTGCCCCTATAGATATTCTATCAAAGTTATATTTCAAATTAATACCTACATAAGGATCTATTCCATCATCAAACAAAACTGAATTTACCCATGTATCTGAATCTGTTGAATCTGCTTTTGTTCCAGTTGTATCCCACCAAAAAGCTCCTGCTCTCAATGCACCTTGGATTCCTTCACCTGATGTTTTTGTAGCAAATCCAAAACCAAAACCATTTATTTCACGAGTTATTGTTTCAGCTCCTGTAAACTGAACCTCTGTACCGTCAAGACTAAAACCATCGTGAACATCATCGCCGATAATTTCCATCTCACCCAAATTAATATAAGAAAACTCAGCAGCAAAATTTTCTGAAAAACTAGCACCTACAACTAAAGCATATCCTTCACTTTCATCATCAGTCCTTGTGTTTGATATACCACTAATCGCTGTAGAATTTTTTACATCAACCGTCTGTGAAGTTATACCATAACTAATATCTATATAGTTATCACCTTCGGCAGCATAAACATTGCTAGAGCAAAGTAAAACCCCTACAATAAATGATATTAAAGATGCATTTCTCATAAACATTTGATAATTATAAACCTGCAAAATAAATTAATCAATATTTTAAAAGGAGAAAAAAATTACAAAAAAAGCTTTAATTTCTGGGATTACTGGTCAAGATGGTTCTTATCTTGCAGAACTGTTATTAGAAAAGGGATATGAAGTACATGGTATTGTAAGACGTGTTGCACTGGAAGATGAAAATCACCGACTTTGGAGAATTAAGAAAATTCTAGATAATATTACAATACATGCCGCTTCTTTAGAAAGTTTTCCAAGTATTTTCAAAATTATGAATAAAATTTGTCCTGATGAAGTATACCATTTAGCTGCACAAAGCTATGTGGGGCATTCTTTCCAGGATGAATTTTCTACATTAAATACAAATATTAACGGAACGCATTATATGCTTTCTTCCTTAAAAGAAATAAAACACGATATACGATTCTATTTTGCAGCTTCTTCAGAAATGTTTGGTAAAGTTAAAGAAACTCCGCAAAATGAAAATACTCCTTTCCATCCAAGATCGGCATATGGAATTTCTAAGGTAACTGGGTACGAACTAACAAGAAATTATAGAGAAGCATATGATTTATATACTTCAAGTGGAATATTATTTAATCATGAATCGCCAAGAAGAGGTTTTGAATTTGTAACTCGAAAAATTAGTCATTCAGTTGCTAACATAAAAAATGGTTTACAAAAAAAAGTAAAATTGGGTAATATTAAGGCAAAACGGGACTGGGGTTTTGCAAAAGATTATGTAAATGCAATGTGGCTTATGCTTCAACAAAAAAAACCAGATGACTACGTTGTTGGAACTGGTATTGAGCATTCCGTTGAAGAATTTGCTGATATTGCTTTTTCGCATGTAGGATTAAACTATAAAGACTATATAATAATAGATGAAAATTTAAAAAGACCTTCTGAAGTGGAATCATTGATAGCTAATTATAAAAAAGCAAATCAGATTTTAAAATGGGAGCCAAAAATTTCTTTTAATGATTTGGTGATAATGATGGTCGAAAATGATTTAGAAATTTTAAAAAATAAAAATTATTAACGTTTATTTTTTTTTCTTATATTTAAAAAAAAGGATTTAATTAATTTTGAACATTCTTTTTCCATTATTCCTCCATATATTTCTGGTTTATAATATTTATTATTATCAAATAATCTAAAACCATTTTCTATTGCACCTTTTTTTTCATCATAAGCGCCAAAATATACTTTAGAAATTCTAGCTTCACTGATTGCAGCTGCGCACATTAAACAAGGTTCTAAAGTAATGTAAATTGCTGTATTATGTAAAAATTTTTTTTTATAGTGTTTTATTCCTTTTGAAATTACTTCCATTTCAGCGTGTAAAAGTGGATTTGATTTTTTAATTATTTTATTACTAGATTTCGATACTAATTGATTATTTGACAAATCAATCAACACAGCCCCTACAGGAACTTCTAAATTATTCTTAATTAATTTTGCCTCTTTTAAAGCTAATTTCATCCATTTATAATCCAAATTTAACATTTAATTTTAGTATACTAATTTTTTAAATAATGGTTTATTTAAATAAATATAATGAAAAAGCCAATAATAGGATTTACTTTAGATGTTGAAAAACCAGGCGGTTATTCAAAATTTGAATGGTACGCAATAAGAAAAAATTATTTAGAAGCTATAGAAAAACTTGGGGGCATTGCTTTTCCTTTATCCCATAATTTAAAAAATGTTGATGATTATGGTGATATGATAGATGGTTTAATTATTACTGGTGGAAATTTTTCTATTTCACCTAAATTATATGGTGAAAAAACAGCACGGTTTTCAAAAAATCAAAAAAAAATTAGAACAAAATTTGAGTATAATATTTGTAAAAAATCTTTAAAAAAGAATATTCCGGTTTTAGGTATATGTGGGGGAGAGCAATTATTAAATGTTTTTTTTGGTGGCACTTTAATTCAGCATATTAAAACTTATAAACCAAATGCATTAAATCATGAACAGTCCCAACCAAGAAATCAAACAAGTCATTCTGTTATTATTAAAAAATCTTCTAAACTTTATAAGATAATAAAAAAAAATCGTATTAATGTTAATAGTGCTCATTACCAGTCAGTAAATATTCCGGGTAAAAATGTTGCTATATCTGGCAAATCAATTGATGGAATAATTGAATCTATAGAAAATAATAAATATAGATGGTGCATTGGTATTCAGTGGCATCCAGAATTTTTAATTACAAATTCTGATAAACTAATATTTAAAGATTTTATAAAGCATGCAAAAAATATAAAATGAGAATTGCAAAATATATTGCTCATTCTGGTTATTGTTCAAGAAGAGAAGCTGAAAAATTAATTAGCAAAAATGTGGTGAAAATTAATTCTATAATTTGTAATAATCCAGCTACTAAAGTAATTGATTCAGATATAATAACAATAAATAAAAAAAATGTTATTTTAGAAAAAAAAATTCGAATATGGATTTTTTACAAACCTAATGGAATAATCACCACTTCTAAAGACCCTGAAGGTAGAAAAACTATATTTGATTTACTTCCTAAATTCTTTCCTAGAGTAATCACAATTGGAAGACTGGATATTAATAGTGAAGGTTTATTGTTGCTAACAAATAATGGAGATTTTGCAAGATTCTTTGAATTGCCAAAAAACAAATTTTACAGAAAATACAAAGTTAGACTTCAAGGTGTAATTGATAAAAATAAATTAATAAAGTTAGAGAATGGTATAACAATTGATAAAATTAAATACAGACCAATCAAGGCAAATTTAGATAAACAAATGAAATCAAATGCATGGGTCACAATTCAGCTTACAGAAGGAAAAAATAGAGAAATAAGAAAAATTTGTTCACATTTTGGATGGAGAGTTAATAAATTAATAAGAACAGGATACGGAATATTTAATATTGGTAATCTTAAAGTTGGTGATATAAAAGAAATTAAAGATCATCCATACAATGACAAAAATTATTGGAGGAAAATATAAAGGAACAACCCTTCTGGTACCTGCAGGTAAAATTGTCAGACCAACATCTTCAATTAAAAAAGAAACTTTATTTAACATTTTGACAAGTTATTTTTTAAAAATAAATGACAATAATTTATTTTATAACAAAATTGTACTAGATGTTTTTTCGGGAACAGGTGGTTTGGGTCTAGAGAGTCTCTCAAGAGGATCTAAATATTGTTATTTCATAGAAAAAAATAAAAAAGTTATTTCTTATTTAGAAAAAAACTGTGAAAAAATATTAAAAATAAAAAATTACAAAATATTTAATATTGATTATTTTAACTTAGATATAAAACTATTAGACAAAAAAATTGATATTGTTTTTTTTGATCCTCCATATAATTATAAAATAAATAATGCTTTTTTTAATCCAATTTCATCTAAAATTAATAAAAATTCAATTTTTATTATTGAAACAAATAATAAAACTAAAGTTCCAATATTAGAAAATTTTGAATTAATTAATGAGAAATTATTTAAAAATACTAAAATTACTTTTTTGAAAAAAACTTAAATACTATTTTAGAATTTTTTTTGTTAAGACCTTGCCATCTTCTACAGCTGGTTGATTAAATATATTTATTCCTAATATTTCTCCAGCAATTATTGTTTCAATAAAAAAATACATCATTAAAGAACCTAGAGATTCAATATTTATTTCTTTCATCATTATTTCTCTAACAAACAACTTGTTATTAATTAAAGTTTCTATAGTTGAATTTTGTTCAGCTTCCATTAAATCACCCATTCTCTTACCAGCAATATAATTTAGCCCACTTTCATTTAAAATTGACTCATGCATAATTGGACCTTTATTTAGATGATCTGTTTTTATACATGTAAAAAATTTATCTTTTGGGCCATCCAAATACAATTGCAATTGGCTGTGCTGGTCAAATGTGCCAACAGAATGAACTGGGGTAGATCCAATTCCTTTTTTTCCCAAACTTTCTGCCCATAATTGACAATACCACTTTCCGAAATTTAATAATGAATCACTATAAGTAAAAATTACATTAATATTAATCTTATATAGGCGATATAATAAATGAAATAAAACTGCCCCTTTATAAGGATCATCAAAGTTATTATCTAAAAAATTTTCTAAATAATTTCTTCCTCCTTGCTTAAAAATATTAATATCAATTCCAGCTAATGATGCTGGGAATAAAGCTACATTTGAAAAAACTGAAAATCTGCCACCTATATCTTTATCGTGAATTAAAGAATCTATATTAAATTTTTTTGCAATAGATCTTAGTGGGCTATCTTTTTTTTCTGTAATAATTACAAAATTTTTTTCAATTAAAGACATTATATTTAAATCTTCAAATTTTTTTAATATAGCCCCGAATTGTCCCATTGTCTCAGGAGTTGAACCTGATTTGGAAATAATAATAAAACATGTTTCTGATAAATTAATATTATTAATTTTTTTTTCAAAAAAAACTGGATCAATATCGTAAAAAAAATAAAATTTTTTATTTTTTTTGACTTGATTTAATCCAAATAAAGTTTGAAATCCGAGAATTGATCCACCTGTTCCAAGAATACAATAATTATTAAATTTATTATATGTTTCACATAATTTTTTAATTTTTACAATTTCCTGGTCATTATATACTTCTCTCAAAAAGGGGATAGATTTGATTTTATTCTTAATATTTATATTCTTACTGACTGAGTTAAAAAGTTTATCATATTCATTTGAATCGATACTGCTTAAAAAATTATTGTACTTAAATTTTATTAAATCCATATAAATTTAATTTATTAAAATATTCTCTTAATAATACTTTCTCTTTCTAAAGATCTTTTAGTTATTGGAACATCTCCTTCTAAAATATCTCTGTCATTAAATATATTTTCTCTTATACGTTTTGATTCTGCTGCTGCATCAAGAACTTCTTGTTCATTCATATATTTTTCACCGCTAAAAACACCTCTGGTTGAAGAAGTATTTAAAATATCACTATCTATTTCATCCCTTATATCTGGGGATGCTTTGCTAGCACCGCTTTTATTCATTATAGAATCTAAAGCTGTAGATTGATTAATATTATTAACGTTCTTAGAATTTTCATCTAAACCAAAAAGAATTTCTTTTGATAAATCTTCATTATTTTCTGACAAATTCTTTTTTGCAATAATTTCCTCTGATGGTAACAAATTATAATCTGGAGGAAGAGCTAACGGAGGATTCTTAACAACCTTATATTCATCAATAACTTTTCTATTAACTCCAGCTGATTCCCTTATTTTTCCACAATTATTTAAAATAGTAATACAAAAAAATAATAAAAATAAAGTTGCAAAAAACTTATTCATTATTTTCTTTTAACCTATTTTTATAATTCTTATAAGTGTCAATAATTAAAGCAAATACGCCAATTGTAATAGCTATATCAGCAACATTAAATGCTGGCCAATAAAAATCTTTATAGTGAAAATATAAAAAATCAATAACATAATTGTTTAATAATCTATCAATATAATTACCTAAAGCGCCAGATAAAATAATTATTAAAGCCCACTTTTCCATAGATTCTTTTGCGTTAAAAAACCAATATATTATGAATATTATTATTAATCCTATTATTATTATAAAAACCCATTGAGAAAAAATTCCTGAAAATAATCCAAATGATATTCCTGTATTATGTATATTTGTAATTTCAAAAAAAGGTAAAATTTCATAACGTGAGTTAATTGGTAAATTTTTATTTATAATATTTTTACTTATTTGATCTAAAATTATAATTAAAAATAATGTAAATAATTTCATTAATTTATAACATTTTTGCAGCGTCCACAAATTTCCTTACCTTTAACCTCAGGTAATACTTTCCAACACCTGGCGCATTTTTCACCTTCTGCTTTATCAATTTCAACTCCTACATGATTAATTGTGTCAATTGTAAAAGCTTTATCTGTAATTTTAGATGTTATAAAATTAAATGACGAAACAATTCCAATTTCAGCAATATCAATGTCTTCTATTAGTTTTTTTTGTTCCTCTGTAATATATAATTTTATATCTGCTTGCAGACTTGAACCTATGATTTTTTCTACTCTTTTAAGCTCAAGTGCTCCTGTAATTACTTTTCTTATATCAAGTATAAAATTCCATTTTTTTTCTAATTTATCATTTTGAAAATTAGATGGGGTCTCAAGAAATTCTTCTAAATGTATACTAGATTTATTACCCATTGCTTTCCATGCTTCTTCGGCTGTAAAAACTAAAGATGGGGCAAACCATCTAACCAAATATTCAAATAAATATTTTAAAACAGTTCTTGAAGATCTTCTTTTTATATTTTCTTTTGATTCACAATAAATGCAGTCTTTACGTATATCAAAATAAAATGCAGACAAATCATTTGAACAGAAATTTAATAAAGTTGTAAACATATAATGAAAGTCATATGTTTTTATACATCTTTGTACAATTTGATTTACTTCCCATAAACGATGTAAAATATAAATCTCTAATTCAGGCATAGATGAAATATCAATTTTTTCATTTTCAGTGAAATTTTCTAGATTTCCTATCAGGTATCTAAAAGTATTTCTTATTCTTCTATAAGAATCAGATTGAAATTTAAGTATAGAATTATCAAGTTTTAAGTCATCATAATAATCTGAGGCCACAACCCATAAACGAAGGATATCAACGCCATATTGTTTCATAACATCTTCGGGAGATATTACATTCCCAAGAGATTTAGACATTTTACGTCCCTTACCATCCACAACAAATCCATGAGTTAAAATACTATCATATGGAGCGCGCCCCCTTGTTCCTGCTGATTCTAAAAGTGATGAGTGAAACCAACCTCTATGTTGATCTGAGCCTTCTAAATACATTGAGGCAGGCCATTTTAAATCTGGTCTTTTTTCTAAAACGAATGCATGAGTTGATCCGCTGTCAAACCATACCTCAACAATATCTTGGAGTTTTTTGTAATCATCAGAATTATATTTTGAACCTAAAAAACGTTTTGAATCACTAGTGTACCAAGAATCTCCACCTTCCTTTTCAAAAATATCAGCAATATTATTAATTACATCCTGATCCTTTAAAGGTTCCCCTGTTTCTTTATGAATAAAAATTGGAAGAGGAACCCCCCAAACTCTTTGTCTTGAAATACACCAATCAGGCCTGCTTTCTATCATAGAATGCAGGCGATTTTTCCCTTGAGGTGGAAAAAATTTTGTAGAATCTATAGATTTTAACGCTTTTGTTCGAAGTTTGTTATAATCCATTGAAATAAACCATTGGGGTGTATTTCTAAAAATTAAAGGTGCCTTGGATCTCCATGAATGAGGATAACTATGTCTTAAAGTTCCTTGTCCAAGTAAATTGTTTAATTCTGCTAATTTAGATGCAATTTTATTATCTACTTTATATACATGCTCTCCTTCAAAACCTGGAACATTTTCATTATATAGACCATCATCAGTGACTGTTTGCACTATATCTACATTATATTTTATACCCAAATTATAATCATCAGCTCCGTGTCCTGGAGCACAATGTACAATTCCGGTTCCTTGTTCAAGAGTTACGAATTCTGCTGGTAGTGCCTTAATTTTAAAATTATATCCAATATCTTTAAAAGGATGGGAACAAATTGTTTTATTAAGATCTTTTCCTTTAAATGATTTTAATTTACTTGTTTCAAGAATTCCACAATCGTTCATCACATCTTGTTTTCTTTTTTCAGCAATGACAATTTTTTCATTTACTTTTGCATGGCTATTTTCTTTTATTTTTTTTATACTTAATAATTCATAATCCATATTTTCATTGAATGCTAAAGCTCTATTCCCAGGAATGGTCCAAGGTGTGGTTGTCCAAATAATAATTGTGTTCCCAATTAACTCTTTTAGATTACTTTCAACAATTGGAAATTTAACATATACCGTATTTGAAGTATGATCCTCATACTCTACTTCAGCATCAGCTAAAGCTGTTTTTTCAACAACTGACCATAGCACTGGTCTCGCACCTTTATAAAGACTTCCATCTAATAAAAATTTTCCTAATTCTCTAACTATTTGAGCTTCAGCTTCAAAGCTCATTGTTAAATAAGGTTTTTCCCAATCCCCTTCTACTCCTAATCTTCTAAATTCCTTTTTTTGAATTTCAATCCACTTTTCGGCAAATTCTCTGCATTCTTTTCTAAATTGTACAATTGGAACTTTATCTTTATCCTTACCTTTTTTTCTGTATTGCTCTTCTACTTTCCATTCAATTGGTAATCCATGACAATCCCAACCGGGAACATAAATTGAATCCTTGCCCGACATTTGTTGTGTTCTTACTATTACATCTTTTAATATTTTATTTAAAGCTGTTCCCATATGTATATGTCCATTTGCATATGGAGGGCCATCATGGAGAACAAATTTCTCATTTCCTTTAGATTTATCTCTAAGTTTTTTATAAATATTTTCTTTATCCCATTCTTCCAATATTTTAGGTTCTTTTGAAGGAAGATTTGCTCTCATTTCAAAAGATGTTTTGGGTAGAAAAATTGTATCTTTGTATTCCATATTTATAAGGCTTTATTTAATTTTTAATAAAGTAAGATTTAGCAGTATGTACATCTTTATTAACTTGTTTTTTAAGCTTATCAAAACTATCAAATTTAATTTCTTCTCTAATAAATGCTAGAAATTCTATCGTCAATTCTTTACCATATATTTCACTATCAAATCCAAAGATATTTACCTCTAATAATACTTTTTCGCCTCCAAAAGTAGGGCGTCGACCAAAATTTGCTATTCCGTGAAAATTTCTATTTTTAAAAATTACCCTTACACAATAAACTCCTTTTTTAGGATGAATTGTATCGGGTGATAATAAATTAGCAGTGGGGAAATTCATTTGACTTGCTCTTCTATCTCCTTCTTGTACAATTCCTTTAATAATCCAAGGTCTTCCTAAAAGATTAGTAACATCTTCTACCTTACCTTGTTTAATTTTTTCTCTTATAATTGAAGAAGAAAAGATTACATTTGAATGTTCAGTTTTTACAAAATTAATAATATTTAATTTAAATTCTTCATTTAAATTAATTTTTTTTAATAAATTAACATCGCCTTCTCTGTCTTTACCAAATTTAAAATTTTGACCAATTAATAACGATCTCAAATTCAATTTTTTTATCAAAAAATTTTTAACAAAATCATAGGGCAATACTGATGAAACAGATTGATTAAATTTTAATTTAAAAAAAATTTTAACGCCCAATGATTCTAATAATTCTTCTTTATGGGTTTCAGTTATAATATTGAAATTTTCAGAAACAGTATTAAAAAATATACGAGGATGAGGTTTAAAACTCAAAACAGCCGGAACAAGATTTAATTCTTTTGATTCTTTAACTACTTTATTAATAATAAACTGGTGCCCTTTATGAAGTCCATCAAAATTACCTATTGTAAGACATAATGGATCTCGATTAATTTCTGAATTAATATTGATATTCTTTATTATCATTGAATTATGCTATATAAATGTTTTTATCAAAATATGAAATATTTACATACAATGGTGAGAATTGAAAACATTGAAAGTTCTCTTGATTTTTATTGCAATAAGCTAGGACTGAAAGAAATAAGAAGAACTGACCATAAAGAGGGTCGTTTTACTTTAATTTTTTTAGCATCTGAAAATAGTGATAAAAATTATGCTCTCTTAGAATTAACTTATAATTGGGATAAGGAAAATTATACATCAGGAAGAAATTTTGGTCATTTAGCTTATAGTGTTTCAAATATATATGATTTCTGTCAAAAATTGATTGATAAAGGTGTAGTTATTAATAGACCACCAAGAGATGGGAGGATGGCATTTATTAAATCACCTGACAATATTTCTATTGAAATACTGCAAGAAGGAAGAGCGCTTCCAATTAAAGAACCATGGTTATCTATGAAAAATTCAGGTTCCTGGTAAAGAAATATTATCTAAATTTTATATTTTTTATACTTAAATCTTTAATTGATTTACATCCCATTAGCATCATGTCTCTATGCAATTCTTCTTTTAATTTTGTTATAGCTCTTTTTACTCCTTTTTCGCCCGCACCGGCTAAAGCATATAAATACATTCTTCCACCTGAACAAGCAGTAGCTCCCAATGATAAAGCTTTGATAATATGTGTGCCCCTTCTAATCCCACCGTCTAATATAATTTCTATTTTACCTCCAACCGCATCTACAATATCTTTTAATGCATCAAAAGGAGATATTGATCCGTCTAATTGTCGACCTCCATGATTTGAAATCATTATTGCTGAAGCTCCTATATCAACAGCTTTTTTTGCATCATCAACTGAAACTATACCTTTAATTGCAAAAGGGCCATTCCATAATTTTATTGCCTCTTCAGCATCTTTCCAACTTACTGATGGTTCCATCTGATCATTAATATAATCAACAATTGAGGAAGTAACATTGGTCCCTTGTTTGATATAATCTTTTACTTGAGCAAGCTCAAATTTTTTTCGAAAAATATAATTTAATGTCCATTCTGGATGGGCAATAAAACTCATCAAACTTCTTAGTGTTAATTTTGGAGGAGTTGTCATACCTGTATATAAATCTCTCTCGCGATTGCCTCCTACAATAGTATCAACGGTTAATGCTATAGCAGAAAAATTTGCATTCTTTGCTCTACTGATAAGATCTTTAGTAAGTCCCGTATCTTTGTGAATATATAACTGAAAAAGTTTAGGACTATTTGTTAGCTTTGATAATTCCTCTATACTCACTGTACCTATTGTGGAAACACCGACCATAATTCCTTCTTCATTTGCTACTTTTGCTATAGCTTTTTCTCCATCATGATGAAATAGCCTTTGCATAGCTGTTGGCGCTAGAAAAAAAGGTAGTTTCATTTTTTCTCCAAATAATGTAGTTGATAAATCAACTTTTTTCATTTCAGCTAAAACATTAGGGATTAAATCGCATTTTTCAAAAGCTTTTGTATTTCGATTTAAAGTTACTTCATCATCCGAACCTCCATCAATATAATGAAACAAAGGAGATGGAATACGCTGTTTTGCTAATTTTCGAAAATCATTAGTATTATGACAATCTTTTAATTTTAAAAACATTTTATTTTTGAGTAAAAGGATAATTATAATATTTTTTTAATTTATTATTAAGTGAATAATAATCTAATTTGCCCTTAATAAAAATATCCATTTTAGTTTTCAATCCTGTAGGATTGTTAAACATTCCTGCTGACACACTAATATATTTGCTATTATTTCTTTTAAAAAAAATACTGGCCCCACATTTTTTACAAAATCCTCTTTTGGCAATTTTTGATGATGCAAACCAGCTTAATGTTCTTTTACTTAAAAATTTAACATTTTCTTGTTTGCAAGAAGTATAAGTAGCATAATTTCCATGAGTTTTCATACATTGCTTACAATGACAATTTATAACATGTCTTAATTTTCCATTAATTAGCATAGATACACCGCCACACAAACATCTAACTATTTTTTTTTTCATTGGGCTATTTTTTATTAATATTTCTTTTATTCATGGTATCCGTTTTTTTCAATATAAACTTAATAGAAAATAGTAAAGCCCATATTATAGCTATAAAAAAAATTTTATTTATATAAAAAATAATATCTATATTAAAATCTCCATAATCAATTATATAAACAACCGACATAAGACCTATTAAAAATGATGTAATAAGCCATCCTGCTAATTTAAATCCTTGCCACAAAGTAAGTTTCATTAATAATTGATACTTTACCCTTATATGTTAAAAATGTAATTGAAAATATTTAATGGGAGTTTGGCGGAATTGGTAGACGCGCGGGCTTCAAAATCCCCAATCAAAAGATAATAGGGAGTGAGTTTCTCTAAGTGTAGCTTTATAAAAAGTTGATCGTTAAAGAAATTCTCACTAATTCATTCCCATAATGTGTTCTACTAATAGCTTTGCATAAATTTTATTTCCCTCATCATTAAAATGCAAATTATCTCCAGAGCAACTATGAAGCGGGGTGGTTTTTGCAATCATTCTTATTTGAGGCATTAAATCTATATAAGTTATATTAATTCTTTCCAAAAATTCTTTTAAATTTTCAGTGTTTGTTCTCTGCATATTATAACCAAACATATATTTTGAGGATTTATCAAGCTTATCCGCATATATAGTTATTGTACTAGGTACAAAATTAAAAATTATTTTTGTATTTTTTTGATCAAATATTTTTATTGTTTTAATAATCTCATTTACAATATCGGGATGACTATCTTCAGAAAATAAATTACTTTTTACCAATTCCTGGGGTTCTAAATAAATCATACATTCTGCACTATAATTAAGTATATTTTCACTACTATTTAAATTATTATCATTTTTTATTATTTTATTTTTAGAATTTAAATCAATGTCAAAAAATAAATTCTTTAATTTATTTTTTAATCTGTATTTTATCTTATATATACGATTAATATTCATAACTAATGTTTTAAGTTCATTATAAAATGAAAATTTTCTTTTTAACTTATTTATCGGATCTCCATAATATAATGCATTTGTTGGGTAATATATAGAATTACTTAACCCTGCATTAATATATTCCAGTGCCCTTTGGGTATCTGCAATATCGTTACCAACGTAATAATTAAGAATTACAAACTTCGGAGGTTGTTTATAAAAATCAGATTCTTTAAATCTCAAAAAATGATATTTCCAATGAAATATAGACTGGCCTCCTATGCCCATAGAATAAAATGTATATGGAAAAAAATCTCTCAGAAAGAACGTAAATTTTTTATCTTGTGCAAATGAATCTCCTAACAATAACACATCTATGTTTGATGATTTTAAATAACCTGGAGGATTAAAGTATCCAAATTCATCAATAGTGGAATCTAATCTCTCAATGTATTTATTTGGTCGGTAATAATATATATATTCGTCGTATATTACATCTATATTTTCTGGGTGTAATAATTGATATCTAATTTGTGCTTTGTGCGACAAGAATCTAACAACATCTTTTGGAAACAAGTTAGGAAAATAAAATAAAATATTATCTAATATTAGTAAAAATACTAATAATACCAATATAGCTTTAAAAAAATCTTTACAATATTTTACAAAATACATTTTATTAAACATTACATATTTTTTCCAAAAGGATAAATACTAAATTTTATTTGCTTTCAATTTTATGAAATAGCTTAGAATTTTCATAATTTTTTTTCAATTATGATTTCTAACGATTAGGATTGTTTTGTCTCTCCCACACTCGACCTTTAACCGAATAATAGGGTGGTAATTGAAATATGTGGATATTGGGGTCTTTAAATGTGGAACTTGGAGCTTTATAGGGCGGGAGTCGAGCGAAGATCGACGACCCGGTATAAAAAAGATTCCATAGATTTAATTCTAGAAGGTATTTTGTTTCCCGGTCTCAACAATGCAATAAATTTTTTTTAAATATAATTTTGAGGTGTTATAGATCTGCTATGGAATCACTTTAAATTAATAGTTGTAATATGGATTCATTTGAGATTCATTTCTTAACTAATGTGTGATAAAATGAACGTTAGAGGATGTTAATTTATGACTAGAAATAGAACTTTTAATAATTAACTTTTACGTGGGAGTATGGCGGAATTGGTAGACGCGCGGGATTCAAAATCCCGTATCCTCGGATGTGTGGGTTCAAGTCCCTCTACTCCTACCATTACTAGATAATGAAATATATTAATTTATTATATAACTGGACTATATCAAAGGCCCAAAACCCAAAAGCTAAATGGTTTCTTGCGTTTGTGTCTTTTATTGAAAGTTCTTTTTTCCCAATCCCTCCAGATGTAATTTTAATTCCTATGATTTTATCAAATAGAAATAAAGCATGGTTATATTCTCTTATTTGCACTTTAAGTTCTGTTTTGGGAGCGGTATTAGGATATTTAATTGGTTTCTTCTTTTTTGAAACAATAGGAACAATAATTATAGAAAGCTACAACCTTATTAGCGATTTCAAAAATATAAAGAATTATTATGATCAATACGGAGTTTGGTTAGTTTTAGGGGGCGGATTCTCTCCTTTTCCATATAAACTTATAACAATTACTAGTGGATTTTTTAATTTGAATTTGCCCTTATTTATTTTAGTATCTTTTGTTGCAAGAGGTGCAAGATTTTTTTTAATTGCAATACTACTATGGTATTATGGGCCAAAAATAAGAATACTTATAGAAAAAAATTTAGGCAAATTTTCATTACTTTTTATTTTACTGCTGATATTAGGTTTTACATTAATTAAATTAATATGATTAAATTAAAAAAAAATTGGTCAATAATTATTCTTATAATTGCTAGCATCTCTATAGCAACTGCTTTAACAGCAGAATATATCTATAATATACTACCCTGCAAAATGTGCATTTATCAAAGATTTTCATATTATGGCTTAATTATAATTTCAATCATTTATATATTATTAAAAAAACAAAAACATATAAGCTATTTTTTATTAGTAGAATTATTATTAGCTCTAGGTTTATTTTTTTCGTTATGGCATGTTGGTATAGAAAATAATTTTATTGAAGGGCCATCGGGGTGCACAAATTCATTAAAAAACATCAGCAATGTGGGAGATTTAAAAGAATACATATTAAATAAGCCAATAGTTTCTTGTAATGCAATTAACTGGACTTTTATTGGCATTTCATTTGCTATATATAATTCTTTACTTCAATTTTTATTATTAATAACTAATTCTATGTTTATTATAAAAAAAAATGATTAAAAAAAATAAAAATTTTAAAAAAAAATATAGAAATAATTCTAAGAGTAAAAGAGGTTCTAAAGTTCCAAAAAAATTAATCGATGAAATTATTCGTGTTGATCATGCTGGTGAATATGGAGCAACTAAAATTTATGCAGGACAATTAATTGTTTTTGGAAAAAATTCAAAAATTGGAAAAACAATTAAACATATGGCAAACCAAGAACAAAAACACATTGATACTTTTAATAAACTTATAATTGAAAAAAGAGTCAGACCAACAGCTTTAATGCCGGTATGGAATTTAACTGGTTATCTTCTTGGTATAACAACTGCTCTGATGGGGAAAAAAGCAGCAATGGCCTGCACAGTTGCGGTTGAAGACGTAATTGGAAAACATTATGAAAAACAAGCTAAACAATTGGGTAATAAAGATCCTAAATTGAAGAAAATAATTCTTGAATTTAGAGATGATGAATTAGAGCATCATGATATTGGTATAGAACATGAAGCTGAAAAAACACCTGGGTATAATATTTTATCAAAAGTAATTAAAATTGGTTGCAAAACTGCAATAGAAATTTCTAAAAAAATTTAATTTTCTAATTCAGTATCCCAATATAAATAATCGTGCCAACTTTTATGCAAATAATTAGATGGAAATTTTTTTCCATTCCTATGCAGTTGTGTTGCTGAAGGTTGTGTAGGAAATTGTAAAAGTTGCATATCCGTTTCTTCCAACATTCTATTACCTTTTTTAAAATTACAACTGGTACACGCCGATACTACATTATTCCAAGCCGTTCTGCCGCCTCTACTCTTTGGAATTAGATGATCAAAACTCAAATATTTTGCAGGAAAACGATGGCAACAATATTGGCATGAGAAATTATCTCTCAAAAAAACATTAAATCTTGTAAAAGCAGGGTATCTTTGAGGTGCCACATATTCTTTTAATGATATGACGCTTGGAATTTTCATAGTCATAGAAGGAGAATGTACTTCTGATTCATATTCAGAAATAATATTTACTCTTTTTAAACAAACAGCTTTTATTGTATCTTGCCAGCTCCATAGAGATAAGGGAAAATAACTTAAAGGTCTAAAGTCTGCATTTAAAACAAGTGCCGGATTTCCAATATTATTCATAATTATATATACTAATATATAGTAAAAATTATGCAAATTAATAATTTTCTAAGATTACAATTTAATGAATTTTATTGATAAGATTTTAAAAAATTACTAACAATTTCTATAACTTCGTTATTAATTGTATGGCCCATTTTTTTTATCAAATGTTTTTCAATAATATATCCAGATTTCATTAAAATATCACACGTTTCATAAAATCTATGAGGCTTGATAACATCATCTTCTTCGCCATGAACAATTAAAACAGGGCACTTTATTCGATCAACATTATTAAAATCTTCTGAATAAATTCTTCCAGAAAGAGATATTATTCCACCAATTGAACTTTTTAATTTTGTGCCTATTTCCAAACTCATCATAGAACCTTGAGAAAAACCCAAGAGAAAAATTTTGTTTAACCCTAATGAATATTTTTTGGATAGATGATAAATATATTGTTCAATCATTTTAGAACTATTATTAAATTCCTCAACTATTTTTTGTTTTTGTACTTCTGGCTCATCAGTTCTTTTTCCTTCAATATAAATATCAAACCATTTAAATCCTCCATGAAATACTTCAAATAAA
>CEUZ01214211.1_pt1 | contig 18862 bp, 17 predicted proteins | sample 361511 | NCBI WGS metagenome assembly CEUZ01 (sample SAMEA2622822, study PRJEB7988) | marine metagenome | biome: marine biome (ENVO:00000447); feature: surface water layer (ENVO:00002042); material: "saline water (ENVO:00002010), including plankton (ENVO:xxxxxxxx)" | depth 5 m
AACACCTGCGGACGTAACACTGGAAAGTGCACTATCGCTGCTTGCCCTGCCGCGCGAGGTTGGCATTCACCCCGAAACAGGCAAGTTGATCGAGGCAGGCATCGGACGCTTTGGCCCGTTCTTGAAACATGACGGCACGTTCACATCGCTGCCGAAAGATGATGATGTCTTGCATGTTGGCATGAACCGCGCCGTAGAAGTCCTTGCCGAAGGCGCAATCAAACGCGCCGCGCGCGAAGCTGCAAAGGCCGAAAAAGCAAAAGGCGCCGCCCCTAAGAAAAAGGCCGCGCCCAAGAAAAAGAAGGCACCTGCAAAAAAGAAAAAAGCCGCCAGCACCAAAAAATAAGTTGGCCTAAAAGGTCAGAGCCTCACCTTCGGCAAACGTCCAATCCTGATGAAAGACAGGCTGATAAATCACAGCCTGTGGTCGTGATGGAACCTCAATATAAGGATCTATTGCGTGCCCTCGTTCACACATATCAAGCTCCTGATTACGTTGAGCTAGCTCTGATGCCACGATCGCATACGCTGCCGACAACTCGGCTATTTCATTCATAGATGCCGACAAAACTTTATCTACGACCTCTGCTTTGCTTGCCTCAGAAAAATAAACCGTAATTGTGTTATCAGTCGCATGATCCTGACAGGTCACGCGCTCATCTGAAAAATCATCCGCCTTATATGCGCAGCTATAATCCTTATTAAAGACAAACCAGTGGTTTCCGCCCAGCGTACTGTCCCCATAGGCATAACCTGTATTTTCATCATTAAAAACATCCGAATACGCCTGAACGTCATCCTTCACCGCAGCAAAATCATTTTCAACATCCGCTCCACCACTGGAGGCTGTTTGTGAAAGCATCGCCAATAATACCGCAAGTTTTTTATAAGCCATCCGCTTAATTCCCTTTTGAAAATCCTCGTAATCAATGCTTTAGTATAGATGGCAGATTAATATGTCAAATAAAATCTATATACATTCGTAATTCATGTATAAAACAACAAAGGAAAATTTACATTTCCCGCAAACACAACTACCCTAGTGTTATGAAATCATCTGACATTCTCGACCTCCTGCAAAACAGTCCATCGCCCATGACAAAACGTGACTTGGCGCGCGCCCTTGGCGTGACCGGCTCTGGCCCGCGCGTTGTGCTGAAGAAAATCGTACGCGGCTTGGAAAAGGAAGGCACCATTATCAAACATCCTGGCGGCGGCTACACCGTTGCCGAGGGCCTGCCCTCGGTTATGATCTTAGAAGTCACCGATCTGGATATCGACGGTGATGTATTTGCAACGCCAGTTGAGTGGAACGAGGCCACCCAAGGCCCTAAACCCTTGATCGAGCTTAAACCTGGCAAGAAAGGCCACCCCGCCGCAGGCCAAGGCGACCGCATCCTTGCCCGTATCGAGCGCCGCACCAGCCCCGACGGCGAAGATCTCTACATCGCCTTTCCTATTCGCCGCCTTGATGATGATCGCGGCCGCGTAATCGGCATTTTCGAACTGACACGATCTGGCCGCGGCGTTGTGCGCCCCACCGACAAAAAGGCCAAACATGACCTCGAAATCCCCAGCGGCGACACCAATGGCGCACGCGAAGGCGACCTTGTCATCGCCGAAATTCAGCCCAGCCGCACACAACACCATAAAAAGGCCCGCATCTTAAATGTTCTAGGTAAACGCGATGACGTGAACGCCATCAGCCTGATCAGCCTATACGAAGCAGGCCTGCGCGATAGCTTCCCCGACACGGTTATCAAGGCTAGCGAAGGTATGAAAGTGCCCCCGTTAAAAGGCCGTGAAGACCTGCGCGACGTGCCTTTGGTCACGATTGACGGCGCAGATGCTCGTGATTTCGACGACGCCGTCTATGCCGAACCTTTGGACGATGGTGGCTTTCACCTGATCGTAGCGATCGCAGACGTAAGCTACTACGTCCGCACAGGAACGCCGCTGGATGACGAGGCACAAAAACGCGGAAACTCCACCTACTTCCCTGATCGCGTCGTCCCAATGCTGCCCGAGGCATTATCAAATGATTTATGCTCGCTCCGCCCAAAAGAAAACCGCGCCGTTATGGTCGCGCATATGTGGATCGATAAAACAGGCAAACTAACCAAGTATAAATTTAACCGCGGAATTATTCGCTCGGCTGCGCGTCTGATCTACGAACAGGTTCAGGCCGCAAAAGACGGGCAAACCGACGACACAACGGGACCACTGATGGAGCGCGTCATCAATCCGCTTTACGCGGCCTATGATGTGTTAGACAAGGCCCGCCAAAAGCGCGGCGCACTTGACCTAGACCTGCCAGAACGCCAAATCTTAATCGACAAAACCGGCAAAATGACCGGCGTGAAAAAGCGCGAGCGCCTCGACGCCCATAAATTGATCGAAGAATTCATGGTTCTGGCCAATGTTGCCGCCGCACGCGCTCTTGAGGACAAACACAAAAACAAGGATAAAGACGCGGCGTATCCTTGCGTGTACCGCATCCATGACCGCCCCGCCGCCAGCAAAGTTGACGGCGCGCGTGACTTCATCGAAAGCTTTGGCCTCAGCCTGCCTAAAGGACAAATCAACCAACCATCCAACCTGAACGGCATTCTCACCAAGGCCAGCACAAGCCCCTATTCCCATCTGATCAGTATCATGATTTTGCGCTGCCAAAGTCAGGCGCTATATTCAACGGAAAATATCGGCCACTTTGGCCTCGCTCTAGATAGCTACGCGCATTTCACATCACCGATTCGTCGCTATGCCGATTTGCTGGTTCACAGATCCCTCGTCAGCGCATATAACCTTGGCGAAGGCGGGCTCAGCGATAATGAACGCCAGCGAATCAATTCAATTTGCGAACATATCTCTCAGGCCGAGCGCAATTCCATGGTCGCCGAGCGCAGCGCAACCGACCGCTTTACCAGTTCCTACCTCGCCAGCCATATCGGCGCAGAATTTACCGGCCAAATCAGCGGCGTCACACGCTTTGGCCTGTTTGTCGAACTGGAAGAAAGCGGTGCAGACGGCCTTGTGCCCATGCGATCACTGCCCTCTGATTACTATATCCATGATGAAGACGCCCACGCCCTGATCGGACGCCGCCACAAACGCGTTTACCGCCTCGGTGCGCCCATTAAGGTCATGATCAAAGAAGCCGACCCCATCACGGGAAGCTCTGTTTTCAATGTCTGCCCGCCCTATGACAAGGGCGCAGACATTCCTGGCATGGCACTGAACGTTGGCAAGCCAGATCGCCGCCGCCCGAAAAATGACGGTAAAAAAGGCCCACCAAAAGGCAAAAAACCGTTCAAAAAAGGCAAGAAAAACGTCAAAGCGAAAACAAAGCCAAAAAAGCGATAAATAATCCCTTGACAATTCATATAAATGGCTGCATAAAGCGCACCTAAGTAAGAACACGAAAGAGATTAACGATGGCAAAAAAAGCATCTTATATCAAAGTGCGCCTTGAGAGCGAAGCTGGTACAGGTTACCGTTACTACGCCAAGCGCAGCACAAAAGCAGAATACAAATTGCGCAAGAAAAAATACGATCCTTGGGCAGTAAACGAAGAAACAGGTAAGCGCGGCATGCACGTATGGTTTGTCGAAAAGAAAATGCCACCTGCGAAGAAGAACTAACTCTTCTGATACGAACAACATCAAAAGCACCGCTTTGCAGATTATATCTCGGCGGTGCTTTTTTGTATGCGCTGTGAACAGGCCGCGCGCACCGTATTTATCATCCGTGCAAAACGGCGTATAATGCGCAGATGAAAACGAACACCCCTTCCCTTTGGCAAAACACCCTCCCCCTTAAAACAGGGAAGCACCACAAATATCACTACGGCCACGCACTTATTTATGGCGCGCCGCAGCTCACAGGGGCAAGCACACTCGCCGCAAGCGCCTGCGCGCGCATTGGCGCTGGCCTCACAACGCTGATTGCGCCAACGCAAACAGACACGCTTTACCGCACGATATTACCCCCGCATATTATGGTGCGCAGCGCAAATGACATCAAACGTGACGACCCGCGCATTACAGCGCGCCTTTACGGCCCCGGCGGCATCACCGAACAACCTGACTTCACAATCGAAGGCAGCGCCGTTATTTTGGACGCTGACGCGCTTAAGACACTTCCTGCGCGCCTAGCCACCAATTACGCCTTAACGCCGCACCAAGGCGAATTTGACCGCGCTTTCCCAACATTAAAAGGCACGCGCGAGCAGCGCGCACAAGCCGCCGCAGATAAGATGCAATGCATCATCGTCTTAAAAGGGGAAACAACCCTAATCGCCGCGCCGAATCAGGACATCATTCAAAATACGCACGCCACGCCATGGCTTGCCACCGCGGGCAGCGGCGATGTCCTTGCGGGGATTATTACAGGCCTTGCCGCGCAAAACATGCCTCTGCGCGAAGCCTGCGCCGCAGCTGTCTGGATCCACGGACAATGCGCCCATAATTTCGGCAATCATCTGGTCGCCAGCGATCTCATCACCGAAATTCCGCGCACAATGAAACAATTTTTATAACAGAAGAAATCTAAGCGTTTTCAGATGCATCCGCAGGATCAACGCCGCCCGCAAGCAATGCAATCTCAGCAGGATCCAAACGCCCCTTACCTTCGAAATACACACAATTACGACCGCCTTCTTTGGCTTCGTAAAGGCATTTATCTGCACGCTCTAGCGCCTTGAGAACATTTTCTTCTTCGGCGCCAATAATCGCACCACCAAAAGATGATGTCACCTTCAGCAAGCCGCCAGGGGCAGAACATTTAAACGGATCATTCGCAATGCTCATCCGAAGACGCTCGGCCACGCGATATGCACGCTCGACCGATACATCAGGCAAAATCACCACAAATTCTTCCCCGCCATAGCGCGCAACCGTATCTATGCTGCGCAACTTGGACTTCAAGCGCTCGGCAAAGACCTTAAGAACCTCATCACCGACGCCATGACCATAGGTATCATTGACACTTTTGAAATGGTCAATATCCATCAAGATCACGGCCAGCGCCTTATTATCTTCTTTGTTTTTCTTGATCAGCTTCTCAAGATGAACCTCAAGATAACGACGATTATAAAGCCCCGTCAAACCATCGGTCAGCGCCATAGACAGACTAATCTCATACGAAGAACGCAACCGCTCTTGGAAGCGCTTTTTACGCAACTGCGTTCGCACGCGCGCCTGCAATTCATTCCGGTCAACAGGGCGAATAATATAATCGTGCGCGCCAAACTCTAACCCATGGGAAATTTTCTGCATATCCTCATCACGGCCAATCAAAATCACTGGCAGATGACGTGTTTTTTCACTGGATTTAAAGTAAGACAGCAAGCGCAAACCGTCTTCTGCGCCCAAATTCAAACTCAGGATAATCACATCAAAAACAAGCTGCCCTAGCAGATCAATCCCCTGCGGGCCAGATGTCACCGTGCGCACAAGCTCATGATCAGCCTCAAGCGTTTCTCTGATTTTATTGCTTTCAAATTCCTGATCTTCAATCAATAAGACACGACCGCCTTTGTCTTGCTCGTTCATGACGGTTGCGCCCTCGTCACCGATGCCAAGCTGCGAAGCAGCGCTTTCGCGTACGCGCCATTCATCCATTGTCATTTTCAAACGTACAAGCGAACGCACGCGCGCCATCAAGGCCACATCGTTAATCGGCTTACTTAGGAAGTCATCCGCGCCGACCTCTAGGCCGCGCACCTTGTCTTCGGAATCGGTCAGCGCCGTCACCATCACAACAGGGATATGCGCCAAATCTTTATTCTCTTTTAGGCGGCGGCACACTTCATAACCATCCATCCCTGGCATCATGACATCCAACAGGAGCAAATCAGGGCGCTGTTCTTCAGCAATGCGCAGCGCGTCTTCACCGTTTGTCGCAGTAAAAACTTCGTAATATTCATTTTTTAATTTAGCTTCCAACAGTTTGACGTTGGGAAGGATGTCATCAACGACCAGAATGCGTGCAGACATAATATATTTTCTAGACCTCTATCTTAAATATGCAATTAGCTCTTATACCTTTATGCCGCCTCTTCACTTAAGAAGCCGTTAACAACTTTCAAAAAGTGCGGAACAGAAATGGGTTTGGAAATATAATCTTCACATCCCTCATCACGGATTTTTTGCTCATCGCCTTTCATGGCAAAGGCTGTCACCGCAACAACCGGTATAACGGCCAATTCCTCATCCGCCTTTAATTGACGGGTCACTTCCAAACCCGAGATTTCAGGCAACTGAATATCCATCAAAATCAGATCAGGCTTATGCTCGCGCGCAAGATCCATCACATTGTGGCCACTGTTGGTTTCAATGGTTTCTATACCATGCGCTTCCAGCAAGTCATGAAACAGCTTCATATTCAATGGATTATCTTCAACAATTAAAACTTTTTTACTCATAAATATAGGATCCCTATTTACATCCACCCTCTAAAACATCCAGCGAGACAAGCTCCTGAACGACACTAAAATCATCATACTCTATCTGAACGCTTCTCATAACCCCATTCAGGTGAAAAATTGCATTCATCTCATAGTCAGGCATACTATCACCGCCTGCGCCTGAGAAAAAGGCCATGTGAACGTGGCGTGCTGGTGCGCCCAATGCCTCTGGCGCAACTGCGGCGCCATAATCTTCAGCCTCGGCTTCGCTGCCAATAAGGCTATTAATCCAGATCGGGCCTTTATTATCACTACCATCAAACAAGCGCCCTGAAAAAGACACTTCTCCCGCGCGAATAGCCTCAACCACGCGCAGCGTATAAGCCGTTGGCGACAAAACCCCTTGCTCAATGGACTCATCCACCTGCGAAGGCAGATCATAACGCACAAGGCTCTCGTCAAAGTTCGCGCGCCCCTTCACCGATTGAAATAAATGCCCGTTATTAAAGCGCCGCGTCACGAAGTCGAGCGCCGCCTGATCATACGGCTCGAAATTAGCAACATGGCTTTTTACATCTAAGGGCTGCGCGTCGCTATAATCATAATGCATATCAAAATGATAATCGCTGATCACGCCGCCGCAAACAGGGCGCCATTCATAAACTAGCTCCCCACTGACATTCACGATTTGCGCGCCGCTGCGCACAGTTTTCATCTTAACCTTATATAATGCGCGGTGCGGTAGTAGCTCTTCATACCCTACCAGTGGCGCCGCAGACTTCTCAACTGGCGCGCGATCCTCATCACGCCCAAAGGCCAAAATGCCGCACGCCACAATCAGCGCCGCAATAAAAACAAACCATTCATTTTTAACTGCCGAGATCACATTCATCCCTTGTTCATCTGCATAAAAAACCACGATAAACGACTTTTGCGGAAAAATATACCTGCTTTGATAGGCAATTTTGACCCAACGTCACGCCAAAACAAGCATTTACATATAACAAAACCCCTCAAAAGAAACTGGCACGGTTTTCGCAATGCTCCTTATACAACGCACTTACACGTGACATTGCATAAGGACCTAAAACATGAAAAACAACACGAAAAATACTTATAAAATCAATTCATTAGAACTCACCCGCAATGAAAACTTCATTAATGGGCAACTGGATATCATGGACATTCTTGCCCTAAAAAATGAAGACCTAAACCGCAAAATTTACAAAACCACAAAATTGGATAATGCAACGGCATAAATTGGCACACCGTTTGCAAAGATAAAGTTAGAGCTGCCTGCTTTCCCTATCCCTATCCCCCATGCAGGCATCCCCCCAAGCCTGGCACGTTCCCTCCCCCCCCCTTGAAAAACGTGTCAGGCTTCCTTTTTTCTTGACGATCATAGTTTTACGTAATAAATATTGCCGTAAGGCATATTATGATACAAAACAAAGACATCTCATATCAGGACGCAGTTACACTCACGCCCAAGGTGCAATTCAACCAAACGGCACAAAATCGCCTTGCATATATACTCGACTGCCCCGTCACCCAAAATATCATTAACCACGGCCAGCCCGCAGTATCACAAAGTTTCCTATCAATTGACAGTAGCACTTTAGAAGATGAGCTTATCAGTCTTTACGATATTGTTATAAAAAAGCCCGGAGAAGATACATACCATGTGCCAAAAGCACTCGCCCCACTGGCCGACCTGTTTCAAATTGCCGCCGATCATGAATATGCGCACTCACCCTACGCACAAGACAAACTATGCGTCGCCGCGATCAAGCATTACCCTGATCTAGCTTTCATTCCTTTCGTACACGGCAAGAACTGGCATATACACACCTACCCAGACAATATTTCCTTACATAAAACCACTGGATCCCCCCCCGATCATATTCTAGCCAACCAAAACGTGTCAGATAAAATGGTGGCTAGCGATATTATGTGGTCATCCAGCAAGGGATCTCAAATCCAAGTAGGCAGCACAAACACACAAAGCACTTTCCAGACCTACCGAGCTAAAGATGTTATAACATGCAGACACAACGCAACAGACATGCCCTTTCACCATCGCGCAGCTAAGGATAATGAAATCATTGCTGGCGCAGGGTTTTATCACCACGCGCAAGGATTGAATAGTAATGACAACGGAAAATCGCGCCTGTTCGTGCTGATCTCTCATTTGCACACGCCGCAAAGCGCAGAAAAATTCATGCGCGACCACCCCGAAACACAAGCAATACCATGGCCTGATGCAACATACTAAGGTATAAACGCAAAAGCCCCACCATCATCTGGCGGGGCTTTTTTAATGCTTTGATCACTTAAGGGTGAATTATGCGGCTTCGCTTGTGCTCACCTTTTTGGGCAAATCCAACTTAATATGAAGGTCTTTCAATTGCTCTTTGGTGATGTCTGATGGTGCATTCATCATCTGGTCTTCGTACTGACCGTTCATCACAAAGGCATAAACCTCGCGCAAGTTTGGCTCATCCGCCAGCAACATAATAATGCGGTCTACGCCAAAGGCCAAACCACCGTGTGGCGGCGCGCCGTAACGCATTGCATTCAGCATACCGCCAAATTGCTCTTCCAATACGTCTTTGCTGTATCCTGCAATGCCAAAGGCCTTTTCCATGACCTCTGGGCGGTGGTTACGAATTGCACCTGACGCAAGCTCAAAACCATTACAAACGCAGTCATACTGGTTCGCCAAAATGCTTTCTTTATCTTCAGCATCCAGCGCATTTACGCCGCCTTGAGGCATTGAAAATGGGTTGTGGCTGAAGTCAATTTTTTGCGCCTTTTCATCAAATTCATACATTGGGAAATCCACAATCCATGCAAATTTGTAAACACCCTTCTCGCGCTCGGCTTCGTGACCTTCTGGCAAGGCATCACAAATTGCATCACGCGCAAGGCCTGCAAACTTGGCTGCGTCTTTTTCTTTGTTACATACAAAGAAGATCGCATCCCCATCTTCCAGCGCAGCAAGTTCTTTCAGCTGAGCTTGCGCGGCCTCAGGAATAAATTTCGCAATCGGGCCTTTACCTTCGCCGCCATCAAACAGGATATAACCCAAACCTGGTGCGCCTTGTCCCTGCGCCCAGCTATTGAGCTTGTCAAAGAAACTGCGAGGTTGATCTGCAACCTTCGGCGCACGGATCGCACGTACAACGCCGCCTTTTTCAATCACGCCTTTAAACGCCTTAAACGCAACATCTTCGCGGGCGAAGACATCTGTCACATCTGTAATCACCAATGGGTTACGCAAGTCTGGCTTGTCCGAACCATATTTCAACATCGCCTGCGCATAAGGAATATCATCGCACCACTCAACGCGGCGCTCTTCACCAGTAAAGTCATTAAACTTGTTAAAGATATTTTCAATCACTGGGCGGATCGTGCCAAACACATCATCTTGCGTTACAAAGCTCATCTCAACGTCCAGCTGATAAAACTCAGCCAAGCGATCTGCACGACCATCTTCATCACGGAAACATGGCGCAATTTGGAAATATTTATCAAATCCGCTCATCATCAGCATTTGTTTAAATTGCTGCGGCGCCTGTGGCAGCGCATAAAAACGACCTGGGTGCAAACGTGACGGCACCAAATAGTCACGCGCACCTTCTGGTGAGCTTGCCGTCAAAATTGGCGTTTGGAATTCTTGGAAGTCCAGCGCATACATCGACTCGCGCATGGTGCGGATGACATCGTTACGCAAACGAATGTTTTTCTGCATTTTTTCACGGCGCAAATCAATATAACGATATTTCAAACGAATTTCTTCGCCAGCCTGATCGCTATCGGCAACCTGAAACGGAATCACATCTGCAGCCGATTGTACGTCTGCGGCGTCGATATAAACTTCGACTTCACCTGTTTCCATTTTCGGGTTCACTGTTTCCGCAGCGCGCTCTTTCACCTCGCCAGAAATTGTAATCACACTTTCATTACGCCAGCGCGAAGCCGCCTCAAGCAAAGGAGAGTCCTGATCCACAACGCATTGTGTCAAACCATAAGTATCGCGCAAATCGATAAATAAAACCCCGCCATGGTCACGGATCTTATGGATCCATCCTGACAAGCGAACTGTTTTGCCTGCATCTGATTTACGAAGTTGATCACATGTATGCGTTCTATAAGCGTGCATAATTACCCCTTTAATATCTTTTAAACACCTAGGTTTTAGCGTGCTAAGCCACAAACGCAAAGGATTTTTTTACCGAAAATCAACTTTCCCGTTGTTTTCCCCGTATCTTGGTGTTTAATAGAAAACATAATGCTGATTACACAACAAAAAGACCTGATCCCCTTCATGGAAGATGCGTGCAAACATCCCTTCCTGACGGTGGACACCGAATTTCTGCGCGAAAAGACTTATTACCCCAGATTGTGCCTTGTTCAAATCGGCACACCAGACGGCAAAGCCGCCGCGATTGACCCGCTCAGCAAAAACATCGACATGACCCCTGTTTTGGATATGCTGCGCAATCCAGACATCCTCAAGGTCTTTCACGCTGCCCGCCAAGATTTAGAAATTTTTTATAAGCTCATGGGCGAAGTCCCCGCGCCTCTGTTTGATACGCAAATTGCCGCTATGGTCTGCGGTCACGGCGATCAAATCGGCTATGAAAGCCTTGTACGCACCCTTACCAATGGCAGCATCGATAAAACATCCCAATTTACCAACTGGTCAAATCGTCCGCTGACAGACAAGCAAATCGACTATGCCCTTGGCGATGTCACGCATCTGGTTGAGATTTATCAAAAACTGGACGCCGAACTCGCGCAGCGAGGCCGCACGCACTGGCTCGCCGCCGAAGAGGAAATCCTCAACGCGCCAGAAACCTATGACAACGACCCAAATCAAGCATGGGAACGCATAAAAATTAAAACGCATAAGGCGCAAACCCTTGCTATTTTGCGCACGCTTGCCGCATGGCGCGAAAGCAAAGCCCAGCGCAAAGACATTCCGCGCACATGGATTTTCCGCGACGAAACGCTCGCTGATTTGGCGGCGCACCCGCCAAAAACGGCCAGCGACCTTAAGAAAATTCGCGGTTTCCCTTCTGACCGCGCCGAGGGGCGCACAGGACAAGAAATCCTTGGCCTTGTCAAAACGTCCATGGCTAGCGACCCAAAAGACTGGCCGCAGCGCACGAAGAAAAAACCCCCTTCGGCAAAAACCGTTGCAACCATTGATGTTTTAAAAACACTCCTCAAGGTTACTGCTGGACGCTATGAAGTCGCGGCAAAACTGATTGCTTCGAATGACGACCTTGAGGCCATCGCCGCAGGCAAAGACGAAACCTCCACCAAGGCACTGCGCGGCTGGCGTAAAGAAATTTTCGGTGATTTGGCGGTGCAGCTTAAAAATGGTAAGATCGCCATGGGCTTTAAAAATGGTGAGGCCACTATTTTTGAAATCCCATCAGGAACAAAAACGCTGTAACGGCTTTATAGATCACTCCTTTTCAAACGCAGGATGCCTATGAAAACACTTTACCTCATGCGCCATGCCCATTGCCCAGTGGCCTATGATTTACGCGATTCGCAACGTCCGTTATCGGTAAAGGGGCATGCCCAGGCCAAATTTATCGGCGCTTTTATGGCTCAAAACGGCCACGCGCCCAGCGAAGTTTTATGCTCGACCGCGGTACGCGTTCAAGAAACACTAGCATCCCTAAGACAAACCGCTGACCTGCATTTACAACAAGGCAGCATCCACGCCAAAGATATCCTGTATAACGGCAGTACAGGTGACTATCTGCACGCCCTGCAATCCCTGCCCGACACATGCAACAGCGCAATGCTTATTGGCCACAATCCGGTTATTCCTGCGCTGGTGACCTTTTTATGTGACGAAGATAAAAGCGTCCCCGCCCTATATCAAAGCTTGATTAGCTACTACACGCCAGCAACGCTCACACAGTTGACATGCCCTATTGATCACTGGAAAGATTTGGCGCCATATAAAAATGCGCTTACGACTGTAACGCAGCCAAAACCTGCCGCATAAGAGGCACTGAAATGGGACGCTTCTCGGCAAGAGCAAGCGCATCGGCGCGCTCAACCAAATCACGCGCGGCGGCAAATGAACGCTCCATCCGTGGCAAGATATAACGCAAGACGTCTTCACTGATCTGAAGCTGACGATCATAAAACTGTTTAATTAAAATCACAGACAGTAAAGAATCCTCTGGCGGATGAATAAGCGCAACCGGCGCGGCGCGCAAACGTGATGCCAAATCAGGGATCTCAAAGTCAAGGCGCGTTGGGGTACTGCGCATCGTCAGCAACAAATAATGCCCATTTTCTTTGACCATATTATAAAGGTGAAAGAGCGTTTCCTCGGCGCGGCGATCACCAATCCACGGGTCAACGCCATCAATCACCAAATTATCAGCGCGCGCGGCTAAATCCTTGGCGGACACGGATACAAGCTCACTGCCCTCGACAGAAAGGGCCTTTGCCTTATCCCCCCATACGGCGGCCAAATGCGTTTTACCGCTGGCTGCGGGGCCCGATACTACCAGCGCAGGCGCAGGCCACTCAGGCCAGCGATCAATCCACCCCGCGGCCTCTGAATTTTCAGGACCGACAAGAAAATCATCACGCCCCATCGCAGGGCGCGTTGGCAGATCAAATGGAATTTGTTGCGCTTCTAGGGCTGGCATAGGGCGTTATCTTAACTCGTCAAAACGGAAATACTTACTTTAGCTCATACATCGGGATTGTCTGATCAACCCTTACATCATTGGCCTGCAATGTCGCAAGCTTCATACCTTGCTTATTCAGCGCCATTTGCAAGCGGCGCAAGTCACCTTCAAATTGCAAGGTCACGACCGCGCGCTGCGCCGTCAACGATTCCAGCAAAACATCTTCAACCGCGCTAACGGCCTTAAGTTTCTTTTCCGTGCGCACCCAGTCTTGCAAGGACGCAATGCTAATGCGCGCCTGAATATTATTCATCTGCCCTGCATTCACCATTGTTTGCGCTTTCCAATTTTCACGCAACAACGACTGAACGCGCTGAACGCCGCGATCAAACAAACTATCATGTGTGTCATTCGGCTCGGCGCGGATAAAGAATTGCGTCGCCAAAACAGGGCGCGATTCATCCGTGCGGTAAAGCTTAATAATCAATGACCCTTGCGCGGCGCCGCCGCCTTGAATGCTTTGGATCAAACTAGAATCAGGCACAGCAACAGCAATAACAGTTTCTTTCGCGCCATAACGATCGGTCAAAGCACGCAAACGATATGTCTGATACGTCATCGCCTGATCATCACGCATATCCGAAACATCCTGCAAATCCCCCACAGGCACAATCACAGGCACAAGCGACTTCACGCCATTCACACGATCCCACGCATCTTTCCAGCGGTTCCCATACGACCATAGATCATAACGGCCATTCACTTGATAGAACGGCAAAATCATAATCGGATCACTTTCCAAATCGCTGTAGGTCAGCGACTGCCCCGAGAAAAAGCGCTTTACGGCGCTACTGCGAAAGCGGAACGTATATGTCCCGATATAACGTACATCAGAAATTTTTTCTTCGATAATTTCGTAATCTTTAATCATCGATGCGATGACAGATGTATCCATCAAATCAATCTCCGCCGCAGCCGCACCATTAGGTGACAAACGATCCACCAATTGGGTAAAAGCCTTACGCTGCGCCAGATCAAAGGCTTCCTCGCGCGCGGCAAGTGCGTTATCTGCGGTGACATCAACCTGCACCCGATCGACCGTAAACAGCGCCGCAGCGAATCCCGCGCCCGCAAAAACCGAACAAAAAGCCATAAAAACAAATGCGCAAAGCAAAGGAAGGCTTGCCCGGCGCGCTAAAAATCTTTTATAAGAGCAGTGCATCATCATGATGCGCCGAGTATAGTGCGGCAAAATGAATGAAGGAAGGCTTTTTATGTCTCAAAGCGCATATAAAAACGCAGGTGTGGATATCGATGCAGGCGCACAGCTAGTCGATGCCATCAAACCCCATATCAAAAAGACCCACCGCAGTGGCGTTGTCAGTGGCCTTGGCGGCTTTGGCGCGCTCTTTGACCTGAAGGCAACGGGCTATAAAGACCCTATTTTAGTCTCGGGCACAGACGGTGTTGGCACAAAATTAAAAATCGCCATTGAAACAGGCAAGCATGACACAATCGGCATCGACGCCGTGGCCATGTGCGTGAACGATATTATCGTCCAAGGCGCAGAGCCCCTATTCTTCCTTGATTACTTTGCCACCGGCAAATTAGAAAACACAGTCGCGGAAAAAGTTATCGCAGGCATTGCCAAAGGATGCGAAGAATCAGGCTGCGCGCTGATCGGCGGCGAAACGGCCGAAATGCCGGGCATGTACGGCGAAGGCGATTACGATATCGCAGGTTTTAGCGTCGGCGCAGTTGAACGCGAAAACATCATAACAGGCGAAAACATTGCCCAAGGCGATGTTATCCTTGGCCTCGCATCAAGCGGCGTTCACTCGAACGGTTTTTCTTTGGTGCGTCACATCGTTGAAAAACACAATTTGTCATACGCGGAAAAAGCCCCTTATGACGACAACATCACACTGGCTGACGCACTCCTTGCACCGACAAAACTTTATGTGCGCCCATTACTAGAAGCACTTAAAGTCAAGGACGGCGACAAACCCGCTATCCACGCAATGGCGCACATTACTGGCGGCGGCTTCCTTGAAAACGTGCCGCGCGTTCTGCCTGAAACAATGGCGGCGCGCATTGATGCACAAAGCTGGGAATTGCCTGCACTGTTTAAATGGCTTGCCGAAGCAGGCGACCTGACACATGAAGACCTTGCCTCAACATTTAACTGTGGCATTGGCATGATCGTGGTCTGCGACAAAGGCCACGCCGCGCAAATTGCAAATGCACTGCAAGATGCTGGCGAACAGGTCTTTACACTCGGCACAGTCGAGCCACGCACCGAAGGCGCACCAGCCATCACCATCGACAACATGGAAGGCGCATGGCCAGCAAAAAAATAAATCTGGCCGTCCTGATCTCGGGCAGCGGATCAAACTTGCAGGCGCTTATTGATGCATGCGCCCGTGATGACTTCCCTGCCCGCATCGCCGTGGTACTATCAAACAAAGGTGATGCCTTTGGCCTGACGCGCGCGCAAAAGGCTGGCATCCCGACCGAGGTCATCTCGCACAAAGATCATGACGGACGCGAACCCTTCGAAGCTGCGATCATCAAGGCTTTGACGCCCTATGCGCCAGACTTAATTTGCCTTGCCGGATTTATGCGCATTTTAACGCCGCATTTCATCAATCATTGGGGGGCGCAGCGCATGATCAACATTCACCCATCCCTGTTGCCTGACTATAAAGGCCTCAACACGCATCAGCGCGCCATCGATGACGACAAAGACACCGCAGGATGCACCGTGCATTTTGTCGCCCCCGAAGTCGATAGCGGCGAAATCATCACACAAAAGCAGGTTCCCATCCACCCAGACGACACCGCAGAGACACTTGCCAAGCGCGTCTTGGTGCAAGAACACATCGCCTACCCCGAGGCCGTTGAAAGGGTTGCAAAAACATTGCTGCCCCAGTAAACTAAAAAGATCAGTTCACAAAATATCGACAACCAAAAATCGGACGACAATCATGGCAAATAAAGCACCTGCAAAAATCGACCCTAAGGCTATTAAAAATGCCGAAGCCACATGGGCTGGATTTGTGCATCTCTCAAAAATTTCAACCTACGCCGTTTGTGGCTTACTTGTGGCGCTATGGTTGGTTTTTATCGCCTAATTAAAACTGCTAATCCTTCTTCGAAACAGCCCTTTGCTTTTTCTATTTCGCGTGCGCTCATCATCATGGGTGCGATGCTGTCTTGCATCTTCACTGCAACATACGCCAGCGCCGCAAACACCCGCATAGAACTGAGTAACGAAGACCAGCGCGTATTCCTTGCGCCGTTTATGCGTAAAATTGATAACCCCAGCAAAATTACCGCGCACGAATGGGCGCAAGAAATGCTGCCCACATCAACCAAGGCATCACAAAGCAACATCATCGCACTTGGAACAAAGCCGCAGGCATTATGGTTGCGCGCCGCCGTGACAAATTCAACCAACGCGGCCACATGGCATCTAGACCTTGGATCCCTACTCGAGGGTCGCTTAGGTGCCTTAACACAATTAAAAGTTGTTAACGCCACGACCAACACAGTATTTATTGACTGGGATCATTCCGCCCCAACACCATCACAAACAACTGTCCCTGTCACATTAACGCCCAATAAAACCGAAGAAATCTTCATCGCCGTAAGTTTCAAAGGCTTCTTACCTGCGCAAATTGTTCCGTCCCTCGTCCCTGAAAGCGCCATTGCAACGCCGCGTATCAGCGACATAACCCTCAGCGCCATCAGCTTCTTACTGTTAATGGCCACAGGCTTTTTCTTGCCCTTTGCCCTTATCAAAAGCCGCTGGACCTATGTCAGTTACGCCATTTATATGTTCGGAAACTATGGTCTGATTACATACTTATCTCACTTGCACTGGAACAGCTTCGCCTACGCAGAGAACCTCACCTTCGTTTTCACCAGTATCGCAGCCACCGGTTTAATCTTTATCATCACTGTTGCCAGCCGTAAAAACCCCTTACAAGGCCTTATTGCATTCAGCCTTATCTTGGTCAGCACACTGTTTATCTTCATTCCAATGACCAACATGCAACAGCTGCAAGCTGGCCTCTATGCAATCACATTAATTGCCGCGCTCATTGTTGCCGCCGTCAAATTTTCTAAACAGAAAAAGAAATCAACTATTCGCGAGGCAAAGCCTTTCTACTATGCGACATACGCCTTGGCGATCACATGCACCGTCATCAGTTGCGCGACATACGCCAACACAGCCTTCAACGCGGCGTGGGCATCAAACCTTTTCATCTTCAGCATGATCCCCCAGATCATCACGCTGTTTATTGCTGTACGCATTCATTTCCGTCAAAGCCAAAAGAATGACCAAGAAAACGAGGTTAAGAAAAATCGCGCGCACCACGCCCTAGCACGATTACAGCAGTCCAAAGACGCCGCAGACCAAGCGCGCCTTTTACGCGTCATCGAGCGCGAGCGCGAACTTCTAGGCGACCTGCGCGAGCAAGAAATTCAGCGCGGCGAAGAAATGCGCAGGGCCAAGGAAGAAGCCGACGCCGCCAACGCCGCTAAATCTGCTTTCCTAGCTGTGGTCAGTCACGAAATCCGTACGCCGATGAACGGGATCATGGGCATCTTAAAGCTCATGCAAGACACAACCCCAACCAAAGAACAAAGCGACTTTTTGCTAACCATGCAAAAAACAGGTGAAACCATGGTTGCGCTGCTCAATGATATTCTCGACTTTGAAAAAATCGAAAACGGGTCTATGGAACTTGAGCATATCAACATTGATCTGCACTCAATGGCCAAAGGCATCATTACGCTGATGACTGGTTATATCCAAGGTAAGAATGTCAAACTTCTTAGTGAAATTTCACCAGACATTCCGCGCTTTGTGATGGGTGACCCAACCCGCCTACAACAGGTTCTGTTTAACCTTGTCAGTAACGCCCTAAAATTCACAGAACAAGGCAGCGTAACAATCAAACTGGAACCAGGCGGGGTTGATAACCTCTACAATGATCAATGCGCTATTAAATTTTCTATTACCGACACAGGCATTGGCATTTCTGAAGAAGGACAAAAGAACCTGTTTAAACCCTTCACCCAAGCAGAAAAATCAACCGCACGTAAATATGGCGGCACGGGCCTAGGCCTAGCGATTTGTATGCGCCTGATTAAAAACATGGGCAGTGAAATTAAAATTCACAGCGTGATCAACGAAGGTACAACCTTCTATTTCACACTCGTCATGGATGTGGGGTATAACGATAGCGAACAAAACAAACCGCTCTCCGCATCACAAGCAGCGGCTGATATCAAGCAAGAACCCGCAATTGCACCACTAGACATCGCAATTATCGAAGACAACGATATTAACCGTAAAGTCCTACAAAGTTTGCTAGAAAAAGATCAGCATACCGTCTTCGCCTACCCAAGCGCAGAAGAAGCCATCGAAAAGCTAACCTCGCTCCATCCTGATATCATCTTCACAGACATCAATCTTTTGGGGATGAGCGGATTAGATTTCACAAGAAAAATCCGCAACGCCGAAAACATGCCTCACCTCAAAGACCTTCCTATTGTGGGCTTAACCGGCAATGTGCGCCCAGAAGATTTAGAAGAAATGAAACAGGCTGGTCTCAATGGGTCTATCGCAAAACCAATCGACTATAACAAAGTCCACGAGATCCTGCGTAACGTCACACCGACTGAAAAACCACAAAACACTGACGCCACAGATAGCAGCGGCAACACAGGCAACGTAACACCTCCAGCCGCGGCGCCGAAAAAACCGTCA
>CEUZ01251543.1_pt1 | contig 18852 bp, 27 predicted proteins | sample 361511 | NCBI WGS metagenome assembly CEUZ01 (sample SAMEA2622822, study PRJEB7988) | marine metagenome | biome: marine biome (ENVO:00000447); feature: surface water layer (ENVO:00002042); material: "saline water (ENVO:00002010), including plankton (ENVO:xxxxxxxx)" | depth 5 m
AAGTCAATATATGCATTTGAATCATCAACAGTTAATTTTCCTGCAACCTCAAGCGTACTTGCTGGCGAAGTTGTACCAATTCCGACATTGCCAGCATCATCAATACGCATCCGTTCTGTCGGAGCCCCATCGTCATCTGCATCAGATGTAGCAAACATTAATCTTGTTGGAACCGCTGTTGCATCTTTAGCCGCATCTTGTTCAGCTAAAATATATGCTCCCATTTTTATTGCTGGTGTACCAGCATTATTAACTCCATAAAATTCAATAACACCAAGATTTTCATTTATCTCAGTAGGAGTCAATGTTCCTATAGTAGCATTTCCAGATTTTTGAAATACAAGTCTTGAGTTATGCCCCTCACTTGTACTCCAACAACTAATCTCTTGTACTGTATCTCCAGCAGAATTAGCTATTTCTAAAGGATACGAAGGCGAAGTTGTACCAATTCCGACCCCTGTATTGGTAATACGAACCCGTTCAAAGCCGCTAGTATTAAGAGTTATAATGTCTGCTCCCCCAACTTCGTTACCATGATTAGAGCTAATATCTAATCTTCCATCGTAATATCCAATTAATGCATAATTACTATCATCAGAATCAACAATGTGCATTTCAGGCGTAGTATCGGTATAAAATTTAAATACATCATTAAAATATACATTACCACCCTCTAAAAAGGTTGCCTTTGAAGCGAATGTCCCTGCCTTAGTCATTGTTCCTAGGTATAAATTTTCAGAAGAACTAATTCTGTCTTTCTTAAATCCCCAGCCTGGATCTGAGCTGTCATGCAATGCTAACTGAACTCCATCTGAGTTTTCAATAACGAGATTAGCATTTACTGTAGAAGTACCAATACCGACATTGCCATTATTCGATAAGAAAAATTGATTAGTATTTTTCGCAGAAGATGAATATGTTTCAATTTTTAAATCAGTAGGAACTCTTGCTCCAATACTTCCATTTTGAGTTGCTGTAAACTCCGCACCTCTATCAAAATTACTGCCACTATCAACCCCCATAAATACAAGACTTCCAAGAACATCTCCATCGCCAGTAGCGGTTAATGTTCCTACTGTGTCGTTTGCGGATTTTCTTAACCTGAGAGTTGTAGCAGAACCGTCTGTAGTAGAATAGGTATCATGCAATATCATACTTTCTGAACCTAAAGCAGTATGTAGTGTTCCACCAGGCGAGCTAGTACCAACGCCAAAATTTGCTCCTAATACTGATATATCACCAGCACCATCAAATTCAATTCTTTCATCTGAATCAGAAATACCAATGGAAGTATCGTCTGCCATTGTGATATTTCCAGATACATCTAATGCACCATTGATATCGATAGTGGTTGCATTTATTTCTATTTCTGTATCTGAAACTAAATCTAAGACTCCATCTGCTGATTGATGGATATAAGAAGCGTCATCACCAAACTCTAATCTGTTAGTGCTAGTGATCATTATAGAATCGGTGGCCAACGTTATAGGAAACGTAGTACCTCCATCCCCATCTTTGACAGTAACGTGGGTAGTACTATTACCACCGCCATCTCTATCAACAATTAATAATTGGTCATAGGATGCTGCAATCGTAGTATCTGTTAAACCTGCCATATTATTTTTTCTCTAAATGTCCTATTCTTGCTTCACAAGAGTTAATTCTTCCAGCTAATGAATTATAGTCTTGCTTGTGATCTACGTAGTCTTTTGTGTCTTGCAATTCTGCTTTTGTGTCTTGCAATTCTGTTTTTAATTCTTCTACTTTTGCTGAAAGTTCTTTTATGGCATTTACCATCATAGGAATCATTTTTATTGTAGATAGTGATTTGAAATCATCTACCATTTCTCCATCTAAAAGCTCTTTCCCAATACTTACATAATTACTTGCTACCTCTAAAACTTCATCGGCAATAAATCCATACCTTGTAATAGTATCGTCTTCTCTTACTGTTCTACCATTGTATTTAAAAGTTCTTGGCTTTAGTTGATTTATAATAGACAATCCGTCTTCCAAATCAGCAATATCTTTCTTACACCTTATGTCAGAAAGGCTATGTACTGTACCATCGTTTGTATAAAAATCTCCATTGGCTGCTATCCTAACTCTTTCTGTTGTTGTTTCGTCAATAGAAAATGTATCAGAACCTCTTCCCCCTACATTTGAGCCAAGACGATATTCTGTATCGCTTGTTTTAGCTCTAAAACCAGCATCATTCCCAGCAGAACTTTCAACTTGGATTGCAGTTCCAGCACCACCAGCGACGGTAAATAACTCACCTGGCGAATCAGTTCCAATTCCGACTTTGCCTGAAGATAAAAAAGTTACTTTTGTGCTAGCATTAAATGCTATTTTTAAAGTGGTTGCATCTGAAAAACCGTAATCCCAGTAGTTACCATTGCTGTTTTGCATCCTAAACAATGGAGTTGAAGAACTGTTATCGTCAACATGAAGTTTTGTTGAAGTTCCTGTTCCTGAACCAAGACCAAGAGAGCCACCTGAAGTAATACGCATTGCCTCATCAAGAGTTTCATCATCTTGGCTTGTGCTAAACACCAAAGAAGTATGGCTAACAGCATCATCAGCATTTTCTTTTACTGCATCAATAGATGCTCCAACAGAAGGGTTAGCAGTATCATCAGGAAGTTTAAATAATAATCTTGTTCCAGCTCCAGCTCCACCGTCTGCTCCTGTTGAGCTATATTTAGTAGATAGAGTTAAAACAGTATCAGGGGTTGTTTGTGTATCGCTTGATAAAGTCTTTTCAAAAATACCAGTACCATCTCCAGCTAATAAAACATTATTAGAGCCACCTTCTCTTAAGATAACTGAACCTCTGTCTAAACCATCCCCACTTGAACCTGCTGAACCTATTAATACATTAGAAACGTCTGCACTTCTAACATCAATCGCTTTATTGTCGCCTTGAACAGTTAACAGACTTGCAGGCGAAGTAGTACCAATTCCGACATTGCCTGACGCTGATATAGTCATACGTTCACTTGCTGAAGTTGCACTTGTTGGTGTAGTATAAAAACCTAATTGAGTTGGATGAGAACTACCACTCCAAGCACCTCCTCCTTGTGCTGTCGTTGGTACGCTTGCCCTTATATAAGCTGAATCATTATCTTCACCTGAATCAGAATCCTGTCCTCCAAAAGCAAGAACTCCAAGACCCCAGCCATTTGCATCAAAAGCCCCAGCAGATTTATCTCTTGAAATATGTATTGAAGGCATACCTGTACCTTCTACATTCAACTCTGCACTTGGCGAAGCAGTACCAATTCCAACTCTTGTGGTGCTTAATGAAAGAGCAGTATCAGTACCAAGACCGTCTTCTACATATTTAGCAGAAGCGTCTGCACTAACACCTTCTGAGGTAAGCTTTAATAGTTGCTTATAAGTTGAAGCAATTGTTGTATCAGTTAATGCTGCCATTTATCCAGTATGATCTTCCCAGGTAACGTTACTTTCGTTCCAGTCAAGTTGTGATTTATTCCAGATGACATCGTATATTGAGTTAAGAAAATTAACTATCTGTCGCCTGACTCTAATATTTGGCATATTAAGCCTTTAGTGCTACAATGCCTGTTGCAGTAGTTCCAGAAGCTTTTACTGTTGCAGCTCTTACAGGCAACAATTGTCCACTTGCAACATTTCTAAACAGTATATCAGATCCACTTGTTGCACAATCTAGCTTTATATCTCCGCCAACACCTATATAAAAAGCTTCGTAAGTTGCACCTAGTGAATGATTTGAGCCTCCATCAACTGCTGTTACAGCTAAAGCTGTTCCGTATAATGTCTTTTCTACCGCTGCCTGTGTGGCTTCAGTTGCAGTTTCTATTGCCTCTGTATCTACTTTAATCGTATCAAGAACTGCATCTATTGTATCTAATACTGCATTGTCTGTAGCTGACAGGTTAGCTGTGACTGTTCCATCTACTGTAATCGTGTTTCCACCATCGTGAATATGAATAGATCCATCAGTTTCCATAGCAATTGCTCCAGCGTCATTAGCATCTACAGATTGAGTACCTGCAAATCCCATCATCATTACACCGCTATGAGTTCCTAGAGTAAAACCTGCATCATCTACATGAACTACATTATCTATTAATTGTAATGCTGTAATCATTGTAGCCTGATTAGCTGCAGTAGCTCCACCAGAAGGTAATCCTGATGATAGCACATCTACTTGCAGGTGCCCATCTGAATCAACTAATGGTACATAGCTTGTTCCACCAGTTCCAGTCTTAACTGTATGACTAAACATTACGACACTATCTTCAGCCTTATCTAGATGGACCTCAATGTTTATATCTGATCCTTCTGTCTTTAGCGTCACATTATCAATGTCTACTTTTAATGCGTCTTCACCTGTATTTAAGACTTTGTTTAAAATTTCTCGTTCTAAATATTTTAATCTATCTGCCATAACTTATCCTGTTACTACATAGCAATACTTAGTTCCACTTGCTCCCTGTCCTTCAACGTGAACATAAGTTGCTCCATTTGGTATTAAAAATTTGTGTGTTTTACCACTTTCTATTCTAAGTGAGTTGTTTCCATTTGCATCCCCTGATGATGTATCAAAGCCAATTGAACATAGTTCATCACAATATACATATAATACTGTGTGGCCTGTGGGGACTGCTATATTAACTTCATCATTTGTACCACTACTGCAAGTAGTACCTCTTGATGCTTCTGTCCATGCTGATGCATATTCTGAGTTCAATGCTTGTACACCAGCATATTTGTGTAGGTCTTTAGCAACTGCCATTACGATGCCTCCGTATATTTGGTTGATTCGACCATGCTGGTGGTCGATATTGAATTTTCAGTAAATGATGCAGCAGTTAGATCAGCAATCTCTGTATCCGCTTTTGAATACTCAGATGCTTCAGTCATTGTAGCTGAAGCAATATCGCTTTCGGTATAAGATGCGCTGCTTAATGTAACTTCTGTCATGCTTCGTCTTTGTCTCTAGTTGCGTAAGTAGTAGGTTCGAATCCTTGTCCTTGTATAACTGTTTTCTCTACTCTTCCTGTATTGGCATATTTCTTACCTTCTATTACGCCTTTTTCATATTGGTTTTCCCAATACTGTGCCGCTGCTAAGGTTTCAACATTTAATTCATATCCACGTTGAATTGCCTTTGCTACAACAGCATGTCTAAATTCTTCTGGTATGTCTGGTTCTTCAGCATACCCTACTTTGCCAGATTGTGAATCTGCAGCAACTAATTGATTAGGTCTTTTAACTGCAAATATAGTTATTGTCTTTACTTCACTTGGGGATGCGTATACTGTATCAGTATTTTCAATGCTACGTTTAACAATAGCAATACCATCACGTTCTACCCACCAAGCGAATTTTCTATTCTCAGTTGCCATTATCTATTTTCAGCCTTTCTTTGCCCATGATCAACAGCTCCAGTTTTACTATAATCTAACTCGCTAGCGGAATGAGCATCTTTATGATGAACTTTCCAAAGAGCAGTATCCCCTCTTCTTGCTTCTATCGCTAACATTTCTTTGCTTAACCACAAAGCATCATCTGAATCAACTGCATATCTAAGAAGAATACTTTTTTTCTTCTTTAAATTATTTTCTCTAACAAAAGATTCAAACAATCTGCCTTGAGCTGGTCTATTTGTAAATGTTTCCCACAATAGCTTATGGTCTGATTGGTCTTTCATCATCTCATTCATTTTTTCTAAAGCTATTTGATTTGGCAAAGAAGTTCGTGGCCTTTCTGGTTTAAGAATCTCATCTAGGCGATCTCCAGGACCTTGGAATACTTTCTCTGGCTCTCTTGGCATAGCACTCATTATGTTATGTCCCTAATCTCTGGTCTTGTTCCTAATCTTGGAATATCATATCCATCATAATCTACAGATATGATTTCTATTATATCATCAGATAACCCATAATATCTTTGGTCTGCTACTGTATTAAAAGTAAATGCACCAGTCAACATCCTTGTTCTTCTGCCATACTCAGAAAGAGCCTGGTTTAACCAAAGTCTAATCTGAGTTTCAGAGATATTAGGATGATGCTGCCTAACCATTTCTATCATTTGTTTCTGTGTCATTTCTGTTGACCTATTCTTTGTAATTCTTTTTCATATTCTTGTTTTAACTGTGCAGCGTGTTGTAATGTACTTGCTGCTAATTCTATATCCTCATTATTCTGGTCTTCAGATGCCAACTTCATCATATACTTTGCAGCTGTTCCTAAAGTAACTGCATATTCTGCGCCATCTGGGAAAGATGCTATTCCAGTATCTCCATGACCGATAGAAGTTGGATAATCATATTTTAATATTTCTCCATTTTGACTCGCTGTTGGGGCAGGCATAATTCTTAAAGATTTCCCCTCAAAATAAAATATAGGGTCCCTATCTTGCGTTGGGTCTGCATAATGAATACTCCCAGAATCTACAGATCTTCCGTATTGACCAAATGGTATTTCACTTGCATAAAACCCATTTCTGCTAACTGCTAAGATTCTTTTATTTGACACATCGTATGGATTTCCTGTTGTTGTAGCTAATGTAGCATTTCTAATCAATACATCTTTTGGTAATAGATCAGATACTTCCCTAGCTGTAGCATTCAGCATATCATTCAATCCGTTAGTATCACTCGCTGTTCTACCAATTAAATCTTCTACTTGTAATTTAAATGTTTGCATTCATTTCCTTATCAGATAAGGGGCAGAATTAACTGCCCCATTATCCTATTATTAACCCGAGTGAGCTGCTCCATTATCAGCAACTGCTGCATGCGTTACATAGTAGTTGGACCCGTCACTTATGACGTCAATCCAATCACCTACAACTGCATTGCTTGCAACGAAAGTTACTTTATCTGAATCAGCTGTTATCGCTGTATTGGTATCACCCATTTCGATACCTACCATTTTATCTTCTGTACCGCCAATGATATCAAAATCATTAGCACCTGCAGTACCAAGAATGAATTTTGCTGTCCATCCTTTTACTGTTACTGCTGGGATTGTGATATCGTATGCACCTGCTTGTGAGCAGATGTATGTTTTGCCAGTATCAGCTTCTGTTAAAGTAGAGGTAGCTGCTAAGCTTTCAATACTTGCACTCGTTCCACCAATATATGGTCTAGCCATTTGAGCCTCCTTAACTTGTTATCTTAAACAACTTATGAGATTCAATCAAGGTTATACCAATACCTTCATCAGACATATACTGGTCTTTTACGCCATCAAACGCATCATCAGTTTTGATGTTTGTTTGATATACAGGAGGTCTGTATACAGAATGGAATAAATTCTCTTCTGATACGACTAACATGTATTTGTTGTAAGGACCACGTAAGACTGGTGTAGGAATCAACATAAGAACTCCATGAGGTGTCTCAAGTTGACGGTAGTTAAAACCAAGGGTGTTTCTTTCAGATGGACCCATATTTACAGTCCAACCTGAATTACCACCAAAGCCTGAAGCTCCTTCCATCTTAGACCAATAGCTCATAGCTCCCATTCCACAAAAAGCCATTTTCATGCCTGCTTCTGGAACGTACTGGAAAACTTTTTCCATGTCGTCTACGAAATTGCCATAAGAGTAAGTTGCTTCTGATACGGTAAATACATTCTGGTCAGTACCAGAAGTAGCACCGTAATCGTTTAGTGCTGTTAGAATACCCTTAGTAGATCTTAATCTATTTCCATCTGTGTCTGTGATTGCACCATCAGAGAATGATTCATCTGAGGTTCCATCACGAGAGTCCTTAAGACCAGTTCCGATTTTAGAATCGCCAAATAAAAAGGCTCTTTCTTTTTGAATCTTATGCTCTTGTGATTTTTGTAAACGCAATCTAGCTAGCTCAGATGACTCACCACGAAGTGCTGCTGCCTCTAGGGTACCAGTAATTTGTAGGGGAGTTTTAAAAATCTGAGTACTATTCCAGACTACTTTTAGTTCGTCAGCCCATGCGGTAGGTGCTGTTGTACCTTCCCCATGTGCATTACCAACTACGATAAATACGTCATTGTCTGCAACGTCAAGTGCATCTGCTCCAATATTCTTATACTTAATTGTATTAGAATCTGTTATTGAAGATACAACTGCATGTCCTCTAAGTGTAGTTTCTGTAGTATCCCACACTTCACATACTAGTCCTATCCAGGAGTCATCACATGAACTTGCAATTCCAACAATTCCGTCTACATCCATAGCTCCAGACTCTGAGTCGCCTGCTGCTAAGTTAGCAACATCTGTTGCAGACACGAATCTTTGATTCTGCCATGGATTGCGATGTTCAAACATCTTAAATAACGGATCAGGTGGTGTACGCTGTTCCTGATTAGCCACAACCGTTGTAAACGGTGTTACATCAGTCCATAGTTCTTTAACAACCTGTGGGCTGATATAAAAATCTCGCCGATCGGTATACAGAACACCTGAGCCGCTAAGGTTTTTAGTTACTGCTGCCATTTTCTTTTACCTATTTCCTTAATTTGCTCGTTGAAAGTAGTGCAGCATTAAACAAGTCTTGGTCATTCGCAACGGGTTGGCTTGTTCCAGTCTCAACTACTGTTGTGGTAGGAACACTCAACGCTTGTTGCTGTTGAACATATTCTTGCTTCTTTTGCTGCGCCTGTACTTGTTCGGGGTTTGGAGCATTCTGTAAGTCGAATAGTTTAGCGAGAACATCAAGGGTTACGTTATTTGGATTGGTCGCCCAGCCAATAAAATCAGCTGCTTTCATATCATCCCAACCATAAGAACTTTTAACCTGGGTATAAGCTTGATTCATCATAGACTGCTCACGTTGCTTAGCCATATTTCGTTCATGGTCTTGAATACGTGCATACTCAATCTTCTTCAAATAATCATAACGTGCATCTTGATATTTCTCTTTTTCCATTCGGTACTTAAAAGAATCACTCTCAGGATCATTATAGGCATCTACTTCACTGTAGTTCATCGGTCTTTCTGGTGGCGTAGGCTCCTTCAACGGATCAGCCTGTGGCTGTGGCTGGGTTCCGTTGGAGACTGGTGCTTGTTGAAGTTGGTTTACAGCTTTCTTATAAATTTCAAGCTCTTCTGCCATTCTACTTGCATCATTCTTGGCTCTATCTGCCTGTGATTGCCAATATGCCATCCTATTTGGATCCTCTTTTGCAGATACTTCTGCATTCTCAGCAACTTCGCTGCCCTGCGTAGTTTGAGATTCTTGTGGACTTTCATCCACTATTGGTGTTTGCGTAATTGTAGGCTCAGGAGCTTTTACATCTGCACTAGGCTCATCATATAAGAACATATCACCTTGTTGCTTTTGTGGTGCTTCCTGGACTTCAGCATTACTTGTGTTTTCCATTATTCCTCCAATGGTACTATTTCATCGTTTGTAGCTTCTTGCTCAGCAACGACATTTTTGACCTTCTTAAGCTCGTCATCCGTTCTTGCTGCATATAGCTTAGAGGCCATGTCAGCTCTATTGGAGGATTGCTCAAGATCAGCCTTGAACTTTTCTACTTCGACACGTTGACGTGCATGAACCAGCTCACGTCTAGCTGTTTGTAGGTCACCTTGTAAGTCTTTTATCTGTTTAGACTGCCCTTCTACTTGTCTTGATAGTTGAGCTATTTGAGAAGAACGGTTTATCACGTCTTCCACATTAGCGACATCTGTTTGTTTAAGTACTTCAGTTTGGTCTATGATACCAGACTTGTACAGTTCCATGTAATATTCAAACCTAGCGTATCTATTAGATGGAAGGGTGGACCCTGAAACTACTAATACGTCATATTTACCAACTGTCACGTCATTTAGCTTACCCAAGAATTGACCACTTATGTTGTCATAGACTGGTTCGTTTATTGTTACTTCTTTTGGTTTATGATTCGGTTGTAGTAATCTCAATACTTTCATGCTAGTATAAGTTGCCTGAATAAGTTGGACAACTAACTTAGCTAACTGATTGATACCTTCTTCGATATCATCACGTTTAGATTTAATTCTTCTTTGACCATATTCATCAATTGCCAATGTACCTTTATAGGTTTGAGGCATTGCTGATGGGTCGCCTTGCATTAACGCATAAATACCAAGTATGCGTTCAATATCTGCTTTAGCGTCTGCTTCATTTTTATATAATTCATTTGGTAGAGGTATTGGACCAGCTACGATTGGTTGGCCTAGCTCTGGGTCAAATTCAATAACTGCTGTTCCTGCTCTTCCCCATTCTTCTTCTAATTGCTTTTTATTCATAGAACCTCTAGGGATAAGCAGCTTAACATTTGTTGATGAAGAAGCATGAGCTACAATTAATGAACGAATCTTATTTATATAAGACTGTAAACCTTTTACCATTCGTACATCACTCAATGGATACGGGTTTCTATTATGATTGTTCATTATGGTTACAAGTGGATAATCCTCAATTGGTAATCCATTTACAAATAAAAGCTGTCCCCCAGCACTCACCACTTGCTTAATCCTGGTCAACTCTATCTCATTTACCAACAGATCACCAGTTTCCATTAATTCTGCAAATGTCTTTTGTTCAATAATAGTGGTACTGCCTTCTATAGCCGAGGGTGTTTCTTCGCCCTGCATCATGACTTGCTCTTGTGTGACTGGATTTATTGCGAGGTGAAAGACAGTACCGAATTCTTTTTCTATTTCTTTATAAGTTTCAACTTCATTGTCGTCAGTAACGACTCGTTGGTCTTTTTGATTATATACTTTATATCCTATTTTCTGACTATACTCTTGGTATTCTTCTATATTGAGAATCTTCTCATCATTCAATTGAGGGTCAAATACACGATAATGAGGAACTTTTATCTTGCTATATCTCTCAATGACCTCAATTTCTCTATCTTCTTTGGAAAGTATGCGCTGGGCATTGATTTCTTCCTTACTAACAACCTGATCTTCAAGCCCATGCCTAAGTGATTCTGTTTGAGGAGCAACAGTCACTTCAGTAGCTTTACGGATTGTTTCTTCCATTCCAGGGTACATGGAGATAAGCTGTGCCTCGGAATAGAGTCTAGATACGATTATATTAGACGCATCTCTTGAATAAGGATCTTGGGATGAAGGGTCTATATATACATCAAGTGGATCAATCGCCTTAACGAACACGTCACCTTTACCAAAATCAGCCTGGGGGTCATGGTAAACAACCATACATCCCATTCCTTTGACGTAATAATCGTCAATAGCTTCTTTTAGTTCGGTATTGCCCTTTGAGTTTTCCCATACCCAGCTCATTAAATCTGAGAATATCTGTCCAGTCTTAACATCGCTTCCTTCTCTTCCAGTTGATTGAAAGCGTGGGGAGTTAGCAGTTAACATAGCTTTTGCCTGTTCAACTGCTGGATATATAACATTAACAACTAAAGGCTCTTGAGCTCGTTTTCTAAGAGCATTTACTTGTTCTTTTGTCCATTGCATACCGCTTCTAAACTCGCTATCCTCCATAGCTTGTCTAGCCCATTTAGTACGTATTGAAGCGTACTCGGTAAGCAGTTCTTCTGAAAGTTTTACTTCTGGGTTCTTTTCTGGCATGTTTTATGATCCTCGAACTTAGACACATTTAAACCAGAAAAGTTTCAAGAAATTAGCCAATCATCCGACTTTTTTTCATAATCATCCTGTGAGTGATGGGTTATCTTGCCTTCATTGGTATGATAAGGCGTATAATTATTCTTTGTGGCGTAATATAAGCCATCTAATAGGTCATCATGCTTCCCTCTGGGGAACATTAGTAGCTCATCCTTCAATTCTTCCATATTTTCTAGGATATACATCTTCTTTTGGGCAAACCATGGCTGCATTGTTTCTAATCTGCTAGACTTGTTAGTTCTAGGTGTTTCTTTGATTTCAAGCCCAGGTATGAACAATCCTAGCTCGTCAGCCTTTGTTCTTAAGTAATCACGTAACATTTCCTGGTACCCTACTGATTCTATCCTTGTTTTAACTGGTTTATACTTTTTAAAGTAATGAAGAATCTCATCTGCAAGGTTCATAGGTGTAGACCTTTTGCGAAAATAAGGCAAAACATACTTATTGTTCTTATTATCAACCGCAACTGCTACAATAGTGGAATAATCAGCATGTTTCTTAATAGAACTAGCTGGGTCTACTCCCATAAAGATATTTACGGGTTCAATACGACCAGATGCAAACTCCATGAAGGATTCATCATCTATCCATCTAATTTTACCATCATATACCTGAATATACTTCTCTTTGAACATTTGATCTTCATCGCCAATGATTTCACATTGATATTCACGATAAAAGGAAGAAACACGACCAATTGACTCCAATGAACGCTTTTCAGCCTCCAATTTCTCTTTTGACCACATATCAGGCCATAAAGCTGTCCCATCTTCCTGCAATGCCTTATATCTTTTAGATACCCAGCCTTCTGTGTCCATCAATGTCTCAACCATGCAGCGTTGATGCTGCGGTGTACCAATTACAGCAAGTCTACCTCTTTTGGCATCCAAAGCAGGTACCATTGACTGTAATAACCACTTTAAGTTGAATTCCATCGCTTCAGAGGTCTTTGTGTTATTCATATCCTCTGGGTCATCCAATATCACTAAGGTTGGTCGTTGATTACCATGTTTTAGTCCTACAACCTGCTGGCCAGTACCTCTACACATGATCATTGAATCATCTTTTAGTACAATTTCTGTTCTGGACCAGCTTCTGGCTGTATGTTGACCCCAATATCCAAATACACTCCTAAGTTCCATGCTATAATCCAAAGCATTCTTAATGGTTTGCAAGAGGCGAACAGCATGACCTTCGGTTTTGGATGATAATACAACAAACTTAGAACCAGAATGTGTTAGGATATGCCATATAGGAAATACACATGCAACAAGAGAAGACTTTGCGTGGCCACGAGGTGCAATGATATTTAACTTGTTGTGATCAGGATTTTCTAGCAATTCAGCTATTTCATAGTGAAATTTGGGAGATGCAGACGAAAACATTGATGGTAAGCATATTTTACCAAACAATATGATATCTTTAGCTAGTTTCTCTCGAATTGAGCTTATGTCTTTCAAAACAGCTTTCCATGTTTAGTTTTTTCGTACTTGGACATCTCCTTAGTACATTTAGGTAGATTTTTAACTTTAGTGCCTTCAAAAGCACACGAAATAAGTCCACAATGCAATTCCCCTTTGTATTCCGCTGCAAAAGCGCATTTTCTATTATTAATCAATGGGCATAGCTCAAACATCAATAACAAGCACTTGGAGGAAGACTATCTTCATCTTCTAACCTCTTTATTAAATCTTCTATATACCATTTCGCTTTCTTCAAGTCCTTTATTGTGTTTCCTTTATAGGGTGAACGAACTATGTATTTGATTATATTTCCACGAAACCAATCCATTTGCCAGGATGCAATGAACTCTGTGACCTCAATTCCTTGAGTATAATGGCTTGGATGATTAACATCATCTTCATCTATATTAAACTTCGGCATCTACTGTCTCCGTTTTCCTAGAAGCAACCATCTTCTTTTCTTCTGTTTCTATCTTATCCATTATTTGATTGGTCATATCAATTTCTAATGTATCGGTAGTGATCTTCTTATTTGGCTTCATCTCCAACATATCCACAAAGTTCTCAGCTGCACGTAGCATATTAGACACATCCTGCTTTTCTTCTGCTATTGCAATTGCTTTTAGGATAGTATCCAGGACAAATCCTTTATCAATACCCTTTGAATTCATTATCTCCTTTAATTTCTCTTCTACCATGTCTTTAATAACCTCTTGTTTGAATAATCTCTTAACTGTAGCCCTCGGTACCTTCTGGTCTGGCCTGTATATGGTGCCAAGTTTGTCCCAATCGACCTTTTTACCACCCATAACTTGCCCAACATATGCATCAACTACATTCTTAGTCCTTTTCTTCTTCGTTTCACGTTCCTGCCAAGGTTTTGGCTTAACCATAGAGTAAATACCTGCTTCTCTGTTGGGTTCATAGAGCAATCTAGAGCTTCCAGTCACCCATTGTACCCCACAGGTCAGCTTTACAATGGTTTTTACCCTACCTTGAGAGTCAGTATAGTTTTTTCTTGATAAACACCTCCCTACATACTTGTCATCAGTAATAGCCCAGTCGTCTTCATGGGCATCTTTCCAATAAACAGCACGTGCTGGTGCTTTATCCTCTGGATATACGGTAAATTCTTGGATCTTACCCGCAATTCTGCGTCTTATCTTTTCCATAGGTGTGTGGATTTATATGTAATACATATATGTACTACATATATATGTTACTATTACAGTACTAAGTAATATATTACTTAAGTAATGAAATACTTCAATCCTTTTCCTCTTTAGATCCTTTAGGTTCATTGATATGCTGCTTGATAATTTCATTTATTATCTCCTTTTCTGCTTGGTATTCGTCAAAGTCCCCCACAAATGCCTCAAATGCTTTGTCTACCTCCTCTTGGGTGGTCTCACTTTCTTCAAATTGTCCAGTATGTGGATTGAAAACTTCGTATATGACCTTCTTTGACATAAAAAAATGTAATTCATTATGGAAAGTTAAAAAAATATCATTATCTTAAACAATATGAGAGTGATGAAGTTCCAAAAAACTGTTTACAGTGTGTGTGAGAGAAGTTCTCCTTACCCATACCCCTACGTTTTAGGGTTGGCGTTAGTGATTAGGTTGAACTTTCAGATTAGGTTACGCCTTGGTATGAAGTTCAATTAACTATAGGAGAACGAAATGAAACATAAACTTAAATCTATACTAACTGATACACTATATGTAGGCCTTGGCTCTGCTATCATCATTACACGTACTGCTGTAAAGGCAGCCAATACCTGTCGTAATGAGGCTGAGTCCTACCTTAAGGACAGAGCTGATGAGGCTTACATGAAGGATTGTCAAGAGAATGGTATTGAAGTAAACTAATTGTCTATATTATGAATCCATACATTAACAAGGTGTGACGTTCCAGTTGCGCCTTGTTATGTATTACTTATTAACCAACATAAGAGGTTATAACTATGTATGAGATACCTGTATCAATCGTACTTGCATTCTTACTAATGCTTATCGTATCATTATTCTTTAATGCTTATACATTCTACAAATGGCATAAGCTTATAGAAGAACACGAAGAGCTTATACAAGAACACGAACATTTTAAAGATTTCGTCAAGACTGAAACTGGATGGGAGACTTTATCATAAACTAACCTAAGGCGTAGCTCATTCATTTGTGTTGCGCCTTTATATGTCCTTTTCAAGGGTAGTTATTAAAATCAGTAAGTATACTCGTTAAATTGCTATTAATTGCTAGGAGTATACTTAAGAGTTTAAGAAACTTATCTCTACCCTTGATATAACTATTTTAAAGGAGATAAAAAAATGCTCAATAAATACATAGAATATGCTTTTATAGGTGTAACAATACTGCTAGGCATCCTAGCTATTTGGACAGCGATAGTATTACTGTTCTTTTAACGCCTTTATATGTTTGTTCAACTAACCAAGGAGTATTGTTATGAATCTACTAAATCAATGGATACACTACCATGTATACCATCATTTTCAACGCATAATGTTTAGAATATACTGTTCTATGAATTGGAACAAGTATACTGGTCCAATCAAGAGATCTGTGGCTAAACTTGCTTGTCCTGGTGGTTATGATGAACATTTTTGGCACGATGGATGTCCGTATTGCGACAATTAAACGCCTTTATGTGAAACTTGAGAGAGGTACTCGCACACTCATTTATGGCTGATGCATATGAGTACCTCTCAAAAGAATTCGGTTACGTAAAAGCTAGCGAAATACAAGAGGTTATGTAGTGGGAGCTACCTCGTAAAATACAAAATGCTCCCACATAGAATTTATTTAACTAACTAAAAGAGAGGTAAAAATGAATATTCTTTGGATAAGAGAGAATCTATCAAGTGTCAATAGAACGAAATTTGTAAAACTAGATATTGATTCGATAAATAGCTTTAGTAAAAACAATGACCTAGAGTCAGAGATGCTTGTAATCAACGGAGAGGATTTCTGTGAAGACAGAAAAGGTTCTCTGTATGATGCTATAATGGTATATTTTACTAATCCTGATAGGAGAGGTGCTAAATATCCTTTACAAGACGCAGTCAGAAGGCACAATAAATCGGGTGCTTAAAAACGCCTTTTTATAGAATTCCTTTAACTAAATAAAAGAGAGGTAAAAAATGACACTTCAAGAAGTATGTGATAGAACACTACAAAATGAAAAGCCTTGCAGGGAAGATGTAATGAAGATATTAGATGACTGTTTTGAGTATCAACGGAACTATGATGAATGGCCTCAAAGTCTGTTTGATAATGCAATCAGTAATCTGCACGTTCCTTTGGAGATTCCTTCAAATAAAGAAAGAAAGAAATTAAATCCTGATTATGTTAGCAAGAAAAGATATGTTCTTGATTACATTCTTCAGATAACCTGGTCAAAGAAAGAAATAATTAAGCGTAGAAAACGAGCTATTAAATCTTGGGCTAACTTTGAGGAGGGCTATAAATAACATATAAGAGGGTGCCTAAAAACACCCTTTTATGCCCCAAAAACAGGGAGTGTAAAAAACACAGAAACGCCTTTATATGTTTGTTTAACTTAAAATAAAAAGGAGATACATATGTTATCAGTAAAACAAGTGCTTAGTGCTCTTTCATTAAATTCTACCAATTATTGGATTTCTCGTGGAAATAAAGATGATGGGTATGAGAACGATGTTGTGAGAAATGCAATGGAGGGAGATATCGTATGGTTCAGTAAAGATAGTACTGAAGATGATATCGTGGAAGTGCAGAAGATACTTGCACAGAATAAACTTCACTTATACTCTAAGTCATTAGCCGAGAAAGGTGAATTGATTAAGTCTAAGAGTGGAGCATTTTCGTTCATAGCTTTGCCTAATCAGAGTTAATACTCTAATCAGAGCTAACACTAAATGGGAGGGGATTAATTTCCTCTCCCTTTTTTGCTTTTTGTAAAGAAAAAATAGGTTATTCTTTTTGTATTGTGTGGCAATAAGCCACCTAGGACACATGCAATTAACTGCGTATCAGAATAGCCATGGAAGTCTTGAACTTCCCATGGAGATACGTCAAACTACAAGCAGGGAATAACCTGTAAAACATTTGAGTAGGCATCAAAGAGCCTGGATGCATCGTAAAAGATATCAAAGTATACATTTTGCCTACTCAAACATTTTAAAAAACTCAGGTTATCTAGGTGTCGTTAAGCTAACGAGAAATCGGAAGATAATCTGACAGATAGGATTGGTACATTCTAAGTGATTGTTAACTATACCCTAGTGACGTGAGTTTACACGATATGCAATGAAACTGATTGTTGATTTTAAATACATACAACTAAGACTTTGCATAGCCAATCCTATCGACATTATTGGAGATAATATGATATATAACCAAATAGACAAAAAATTCATTGAAGCAAGGTTCATACTTGAAGAAGAAGAGTTTGATTTTATAAATGAAAAAAACTCAAGATTTGCAACAATCGATGGAATCGGTGATGAAGTTGACAAGTTTGGCAATAAATATAGATTTCGTGCAGAAGTTGGAATAAATAATAAACGAGAGATTATATGTATTTTCAACTGGAAGTATTATATTCCAAAACCTAAGCAACAGAATTTATTTAAGGAATAATTAAATGGATAGTAACCAAAATGACTGGAAAAAAACAAAGAAAGGGTGGCCATATAAAAAAGATGCCTTAAAGGACCCTCAATACATGGAAGATCGTGCTAAAACATTCAAAGAGAATGGAAATGGATGGTGGTGGACCCAAGGATATCATGATTGGAAACCTTACTTTGAAATCAAAAGAGCAAGGAATAGGAGAGAGAAGCTTAAGAATGAGCAAGACTAAATTAAACGGTAAGGAGTTTGACCTAGAAATAGCTGAACAACGTGAAGCATATTGGACATTATTAGCTGAACAATATTTACTAGGCAAACAAATAATGAAAGTTGAATATATAACTGAAACTGAAGCAAAAGAAAACGGATGGTCAAAAAGACCTATCGCTTTTCAAATAGCTGACAAGACTGGAAGAGCATCATGGATAGTTGCACAAATGGATGACGAAGGAAACAATGGTGGAGTATTAGCCATATTGACAGATAAAAACAAAGGAGATGTTATACCAACACTATGATCGCCTTTTTATGTAACAATAGGAGGTATTATGCCTGATAAATATGACATGGAATTAGATGCTAGACCAGATATATCTTGGAAGCATCAGAGTAATTGTCCAGAATGTGGCTCAGAGAATATGAGTTGGATAGAAGTTAGATGGAGAGATTATAAAAGTATAGAAAATGAAGTCTATGATAATAAATATCAAGACATTCCTTATTGTGTTGATTGTTTTGAAAATAGTTACAGGACCACTCCTTTTGATAAGGTTATCGCTGATGAAGTAGATAAAGTTATTGATGGAGAAATAGACAATCAAATAGATGCAAGTAAAGGAGCATGATATGACATTTGATGAAGTTTTAAATATCTTACAAGATAATGAAGTTCCATATAAACTAAGTGAGATAATTACGAATGACAATGAAGATGTATACGTATTTAATGTATATATCGAAAAAGAAACAGGAGATAATAGTGAGTAAATTAAGATTCGCAGCAATGTTGGGTAAAAGCATGGGATACATATCTTATGGTCTTACTCAAACATTTAAACTAGGAAGTACTGTTGTTGGAAAGCTAAGCAGCGCAATAACAAACAACCCTAGATATAATATTGAGATTGTTGATAAG
>CEUZ01178333.1_pt1 | contig 18812 bp, 12 predicted proteins | sample 361511 | NCBI WGS metagenome assembly CEUZ01 (sample SAMEA2622822, study PRJEB7988) | marine metagenome | biome: marine biome (ENVO:00000447); feature: surface water layer (ENVO:00002042); material: "saline water (ENVO:00002010), including plankton (ENVO:xxxxxxxx)" | depth 5 m
CTAGACATCTCCCGAGTATTAAAACTTGTTGCTTAATAACAAATCGATTTTACACAGAAAGATTATAATCGAAACTTTGCTCATACCAAACTTTTACAAGCGTTTGTGTAATAAAGAATTGAAGATAAATAGTAGATTAGAGGTGAGGTATGTCACAGTGGACAGTTTTTATTAAACCTGTAATTGTTTAATATGCAGTAAATGCAAAATGATTGAAATCTATCAAATACCTTTTAGCTCTATTCGTATTTTTCTATCCACAATTGACGCAACATGCATCAACCCAGTGATCCGGGCTAACTTCTATTAGATGCATATCTTCTGTTGATTCTTTACACTCATTAGATGGGTTTGGACACCTGGTTTTGAATACACATCCCTTAGGAGGATTTGTAGGACTTGGAAGGTCACCACTAAGCACTATCCTCTCTCTTTCAGCCTCTAAAACAGGATCTGGGATCGGAACAGCGGATAAAAGAGCTTTTGTATAAGGATGACGGGGATTTGCATGCAATTCATCTCTATCTGCAATTTCAACAATGTGTCCTAAATACATTACTGCTACTCGATCACTTATATGTCTTACGACTGATAAATCATGGGCAATGAAAAGATATGTCAAACCAAACTGGTCCTGAAGGTCCTCTAACAGATTAATAACCTGAGCTTGAATCGACACATCTAACGCAGAGACAGGCTCGTCACAGACTATAAAGCTAGGGTTAACTGCGAGGGCCCTTGCTATTCCGATTCTCTGCCGTTGACCACCACTGAATTCGTGTGGATATCTGTCTGCCATATGAGGATTTAATCCCACAACCGTAAGAAGCTCGGCGATTCTATCATTATATTCTGCCTTATTTGATGTAAGCTTATGAATAACCAATGGTTCACCAACGATATCGCCAGCTGTCATCCTGGGATTGAGTGAACCATATGGATCCTGAAAAATGATTTGCATTTTTCTTCGAACAGGAATCATTTCCTTGCTACTAAGATCATTCAATCGTTGGCCCTCAAAAAGTACGTCTCCTGCAGTAGGTTTATACAGTTGTAATATCGCTCTTCCAGCTGTTGTTTTACCACATCCACTTTCACCTACAAGGCCTAGAGTTTCCCCTTTATTAATAGAAAAACTGACCCCGTCGACAGCCTTTACATCATTTATTTTGCGTTGGAAAATAATTCCTGATGTCACAGGGAAATACATCTGCAGATCACGAACCTCAAGCAGAGTATCATTACTGTTTACGTTCGAAGTTTTTGTCTTATCATCAGTCTGAACCACAAGGATTCTCCTTAACTAGGTATTATTAGTTTAAACATTTAACTACATTATTCACTACCAATTGATCCAGAAGTTCCCTCTCTAGGGAACCATCCATCGCAATTTTTATCGTCACTGCATTTCGCTGATAAATGCCCAGGAGATACTTCTGTTAATACAGGTTCTAGAGAACCGCAAAATTGGCATGGAAGTTTTCTACTTAAATCTGGAGGTAGTCCTTCAATAGGCACCAATTTAATCCCCCGCTTTTCATCTAATCTTGGAACTGAATTAAGTAAACCGAGTGTATAAGGATGGGTTGGATTCGCATAAATCTCTTTCGCTGTTCCTTTTTCAACAATTTTACCTGCATACATCACATTTACACGTTGAGCATATCGTGCTACCACACCAAGATTATGGGTGATAATTACTAGCGCAGTACCAAGTTCCTTACAAAGTGACTGCATCAATTCCAAAATCTGAGCCTGTATTGTTACATCCAATGCTGTCGTGGGCTCATCGGCTATAATTAACCGTGGGTTACAACTGATTGCCATAGCAATCATTACTCTCTGTCTCATACCTCCACTCATCTGGTGAGGATACCCTTTTACTCTACTTTCAGGATCCGGTATTCCTACCATTTCCAATAGTTCTATAGAGCGTGTACCCGACTCTTTTTTTGACATTCCCAGATGTAGTTCAAGAGTTTCAGTAAGCTGTCTTTCTATTGTCAAAACAGGATTTAATGATGTCATTGGTTCCTGGAAAACCATGGATATCCTGTTTCCCCTGACCTTTCTCATTTCAGTATCACTAAGTTTCAGTAGATCTTGTCCTTCAAACAAAATCTCACCTTGTTCAATTCTACCAGGAGGATTAGCAATCAGACCCATAACTGACAACGCGCTTACACTCTTTCCACAACCACTTTCTCCAACTATACCCAGCGTTTCGCCTTCATCAACATCATAACTAATGCCATCTACAGCCTTAACAATACCATCATACGTATGAAAATATGTTTGTAGACCTTTTATTTCTAGTGCACTGGCCATATCTAGTTTTCCTTCCTATCAGAATAATATGTCTCAGATCACTTTATTATAAACTTTTTTACCATTTGTTTCGATTTATTGTTTCAAAGATACGTCTAAATCAAGAATTTCAGACCTTAAACTAACTAAATTAGTACCCGTTGGCACATCAAAAGCGATCCCGGATTCCTTTGTTTCACCTGGGTTAACAAACTTACGTGTGTCAAAAATACCACTCTCAATTCCAACTGCATAAGGGACTTCAAAACCGTGAGTAAAGTAGTTGGCAGACGCCCAGACCCTACCTTGATCATCTATCATTTTAAAGGCGTTATTTATATGGGTACTCGATTGCAGACCACCTTTAGTCTCATTGGTTACCGTGTAATAAACAACCAGAAATTCACCTTCCTGGGGTTCAAAAAAAGCTGCAGACGATCCCCCTGCTACTGCTCTTCCATCTTCACCAATTACTGTCGTTTTTACAATAGTAGTAAAATTCAATACTACATCTCCCTCAAGCGGAGGTTCTCCAATTGGTCCGTTTAGTACTGAAGCAGGTAGACGTAATGACTGTCCAAACAAACCCTGATTGTTAGGTTTATTTGATTCATCTACTTCAGTATATCCACTGCCTCCTCCAGGCCTTCCCGAATCGAAATCAGTTTGACCACTTTCCTCGGACACACACCCTATTACCAATAAGCTGCTCCATATTATAAAGGTCAAAGCAAATGATTTAATCATGCTGAATTAATTTACCTGAACTGAATCCAATAATGTTTTAGACATACCAAAGAATCCAGTTTCAGACTAGTTACCTTTCAATGAAATATCTCAGATTAAAATCTAGCATAAGATCGTTGAATTCGCAATGAGTTAAAGGTATAAATCAGAGTACAAAAGCAGGTGATTTATACATAGACACTTCATTCACAATTTTATTAAAATACCTAAAAACCTCTGATTTATAGAACTTTAATGAACAAGAACATCAAAAATATTAGCATAGTCAGTCTTACGATTTCTTTAGGGCTTATTATAATCCTATCGTTTTACTACTTCTTGCCAGTTAAAACTTCACTCCAAGATATATGGTCTGAATCAAAAAGAACCAAAGACCAATCCGATACGGTTCTATTAAAATCCACTGATGATAAAACGAATCTGTCATTTGAGAAACCATCATCAGAAACGGAGAGTGAGAATAAAAATACGCCATTAACAATATCATCAAAAAACACACCCAATACAACAACGAAAGGGTCAGTTGTAGAAAACAATGAGCTCCGGGTAGGATACCGTATCGGTGGTCAAGCCAGGCTGATGGATTCGTTAGTTGGAATTGTAGACATCGATGACATAGATATTGCTAAAACTATTAATGTCCACATCCTGCAAAATGAAAAATGGCGATACTATTTTGACCTAGACTCAAAAACTGTTCCAGCCGGAGAAAAAGTCAGATTTGTAATACACAACACTCATTTTACACCGGACGAATGCTGGTGACATAATTTTGCACTTGCGGTCAGCAAGGAACGTAAAAGCAGAGTCAATGGTGACCTGTTCGCCGATATAAAACTAATAGCTGGAGATGTAAAAGAGGTAGTTATCAAAGTGCCAACAGACGAGCAAACACTCTACATGTTCAGCCGTACCTGGGAAAAAACTGGTATGGCCGCTACATTAGAGATAGTACATCCCTAGCTTATTTGTCATTAGATTCTCTTATTGCCTTACGCCACCTAGGGTTCAGTACTAGTTGTCTCCAAACCTCATTAAAATCAATATTATCTTTGTTTTTCCAATCAACTTCATCAGCCTGAGCTTTCCTCAAAGTTGTTTTAAAAACCACTACAGGAAGCAACATTGAAGATCCGATTTCTCTTGTAGTTATTTCTTTTTGAATAGCAGTAATTGAAACCTCGCTCAAATCTGCACATCCAGCATTAAACAGAGAATCATATGCATCTCTCATTTGTAGATCTAATCGATTCTTTTTAACAACAACCTCTTTGAATTCATCCCCATTAAAACCAATATCTAGCCAAATTCCACCCCTACGGCTATCTTTTGTTGCAGGTATCCAATGCAATCTGGGACGTTCTTCACTATTTGTGATGCCAGAAAAAAGATCCATCACTATTTCAACTAACTTAACCTTTTGAGATTCATAGTCAAGCCCTGAACAAAGCCCGCGGTATTTATATGAATCTATACCAGAGCTAACAGGGTCAATCACATCATTATCATTAGTAGATCTGTTTTTTACAGTTTCAGTTACTGCTACAGTGGTCGGAGATGGTACTGGGCTTGGTGTACTAGTAGGTTGGATTGGCTCCTTGGTTGGACTAGAACTGACCTTGGAAACAGGTTCTTTCTTTGTCACTGGAGTCGGTGTCTCTTCTTTTACAACCACTTTAGTTGCGACAGGGCTTAGAGATTGTAATGAAAGGGTACCGGTTTCTGATGATCCTGAATTGGAAACTTCCTTTTCAGAAGTCCCACACCCGGTAAATAAAATCACCGCAACAACAAAAACCAAATTCACCAGAACAAAGTTAGAATTTTTAGAAGGGTATAACCAAAAAAACATTTCAGAATTCACCAAATACTTATATCCCATAAATGTTCACCTAAGACAATCCTAACTAACTAATTGCTGACTCCCCCGACCTTGCGACCAGCCAAAGCCTCTTTCCAGCGATAATTCAATATCATCACCTGCCAAATACCATTTATATCCACCGGATCTCGATTAACCCAATCGATTTTCTCAGCTATTTTAAGGTCCACTCTAGTCTTGAACACTATTGCCCAACTCTTAGCCGCCGGACCAATAGGATGTCTTCCTAAAGCAGTACCGTAAGCAGAAATTTCAACTTTAGCCAGTTGATCACAATCCGCATTAAAGAACGCGTTATAGGCTTCCATCATCCAAAGATCGATACTAGCCTTCTTTTCTACCACTTCTCCATTGTCATCTCCATTAAACTCAACCACTACCCAAAGCCCCCCGCTACGACGGTCATCTCTAACAGCAGGGCCTACAGGTGAACCACCAAGATGCGTAATCCTGGGTTTCACTTTATCGTCTTCGGTTGATGAAGTATTTCCGGCAAATAGCGTCTGCGCCATATTAAGAAGAACCTGGCGTTGTTCATCCTTCGAAGACCCTGAAGTACAGCTTTGTAAATTATCGAATCTTTCAAATGGGAAAACTTTTCTGGCATTCTCAACATGATCAACTGTTATTGCAACCGCCGTAGGATAGGCGGTTTGTCTACCAAATCTTGACCTATCTTGTGTTTCTCCGGATGTAGACACAACTGTAGGAACTGGAGTTGCAGTTGGGCTGTCAGGTACTTTAGTAGGTACAGCGGTTGCAACCAAAGTAGGAACGGGAGTTGAGGAAGGTTCAGAATATTTCTTAACAATTCCACTAGTTATTGTTGGGACTTTTGTAGGTTCTATTGCCGGTACTTTTGTAACAGCCACTACAGGTGCTGTTGTAGATAACACTGCAGGAGCTTTAGTAGATGTCGCTACGGGAAGAACTGTTATAGGGGTTGATACTGAAGTTCCAGTAGGGACCACGACTGCAGCTTCGCCAGTGCTAGATTCACCTGGACTAGATGAATCTCCTCCACAAGCTTGTAGCATTATAACAACTACTCCTGTGATTAAAAGAAACCTGTATCTTCGTATTCCTACAATTTTATAATCAGACATTGGTATCCCTATAACATTTACTAATCAAAAACACATTGATCCCTTTGGGTTCGTGCTGTCAATCAGATCTCAGTTTCAGTTCTTTCCTCCAGCGGGTATGAAGAATAAGAGTTTTCCAAACAGTATTGAAATCTATGTTTTCCTTGTTTTCCCAATCTATGTCATTTGCCTGTTCTGCTTTCAAACCCACTTTAAAAACATCTGCAAGGGTTGTATTACTTGGTCCTATAATTTGAGCACCGAATGCATTCAGCCTGGCGCTGATTGTAGCTTCCATTAAATCCGCACATCCTGCACGATACACCGCTTCTAGTGCGTCCCTAAATACAACATCTAAAATAGCTTTCTTTTCCTGAACTGTTCTCCTTTCATCTCCGTTAATACTTATGTTTATAAGTATTCCTCCACCTCTTCTCCTATCTCTAATGTCTGGCGGATGATGAAGCCTCTTCAATTCTGAGATATTTCTAGCTTTCGCGAAGTCCTTATCATGTCGAGTAGTCCCCACAAACAGTTCCTCGACAATCTCTTTCAATTTTGCTTTTTGCGCTTCTAGATTCAAGCCTTTACAAACCTCAACATATTTGCCTGGATCCAAGCCAGACGATACTGGACCAAACGAGACTGGCGTATCTTTCTTTTGTTCTGATACTACCTCTTGCGTTTTAGGAGTAGCAGTAGGTTGAGGTATAGCAGTTGCAGCTACCTTGGGAGCTTCGGTCTGGGTTGATTCAACTTTACGCCCAACAGTGGTTGGAGAAACAATAATCGGCGCAGATTCCTTTTTAGCCGGTTTAGCTGGCTCAGCCGTATTAACCTTGATAACTTCCTTGGAAGCTGTGGTCGGGGATTCTTTTGGAACAGATAGGGCTGCTCCAGTATTGGCAGTTTCCATTTCACTTTCTGATTCTCCGCCACAGGCTTGAAGTAGTATCAAAAGCATGGCAACGATTAATATATAAATATATATCCGAGGCGATGTAGGACCACAATTAGCCATTATTATGTCTCCTAGTTATTTATCTGATTAAATTTACTTCTTGATTATTTGATCTTAAAGCATATTTAATCAAATCCGATTTACTTTTGACATCACGTAAAAAAAAATAGATAAAAACTACTTAGTCTACTTTTGTCCTGGGATCTAGGGCATCACGAAGGCCATCACCCACAAAGTTAACAGACAAAACAGTCAATCCAATCGCAAGACCAGGAGGCAGCCAGTTCCATGGTTGGTACTTCAAAACGTGAAGTGACTGAGCTGAATTCATTAAATTACCCCAGGTAGGTGTTTCAAATGCTACACCCAAGCCTAGGAAACTCAATCCGGCTTCAGAAAGTATGGCCCCGCCGACAGTCAGAGTAGTCGATACAACGACATAAGGTACCGTCCCCGGGAAAATATGTACCCACGAAATCCTTTTGGCTGTAGCTCCGAGTGCTTTAGCAGCCGTAACATAATCCATTTCCTTCAAGGATAAAACCTGGCCTCGAACTAGTCTTGCTTTTCCAGTCCAACCAAGAAGCCCAATAATCAGCATAATATTTATCACGCTTCTACCAACCATGGAAGAAGCGATTATTAGAACGAAGAAAGTAGGAAGAGTCATCACTACTTCTGTAAAGCGCATCAAAAGGTTATCTATCCATTTACCCGCATATCCAGCAATAATACCTACCAAAACCCCAATACCAGACGATATTAAAGCCGCAACTATCCCTACAGCTAGAGAAACGCGAGAAGCATATACAAGTCTAGCCCAAACATCTCTACCAGCCCTATCTGTGCCCAATATGTGATCCCAGCTAGGTGGAGCTTTGAAGTTTTTTAAATCCACGTAGAACGGATCCTGTACTGCTATAAAGGGAGCCAGTATAGCTATGAATATAAATGTTCCAAGAATTATGAATCCGATGAGTGCTAGACGATGCCGTCTGAATCTCCACCAAATACTCATATGTGTACGCTTTGGTAATTCCTCTTCAGATAACTTCTGAGCTATGGTGTTCTCAGTTGTCAATGTCTATCTCCTGTTAATAGTAATCTAAAAATTATTAACCTTGGTCTTCCACTCTCACCCGCGGGTCAACTACAGCATATAAAACGTCCGCAAGAAGATTAGAAAACAGTACTAGTGTCGCAGTAATCATCGCTAATCCCATCAAAACAGTGTAATCACGGTCCCCAACAGCTCTTATACCAAGTTGTCCCATACCAGGCCAGGCAAACATGTGTTCAATGATGATTATCCCACCTATCAGCCCAGGCAAACGCATTGTTGTGATGGTAACTAAGGGCAATAACGCATTTCTAAAAGCATGTCTCCCATAAACGATAAATGACGCCAATCCTTTTGCTTGAGCAGTTCTAACATAATCTGATCTCATAACCTCTAGCATTGCAGTACGCATATAACGCATGTTTCCCGCAAGAGACTCAATCATCACAACTGTAGCTGGAAGAATTAAATGATGTATATGGTCCCCCCAAGCAAAATCATCCGCATATGAATACATTCCATGCGACGGAAACCATCCCAAAACAGCAACAAACACATAAAGAGCTAAAAGAGCAAAAAAGAAGGCTGGTATTGATATACCGAAAAGAGCTCCTACGCTAAGACTATAATCGAAAAAACTATACTGGCGTAATGCTTGAATAAGTCCTAAACCCGTCCCAATCAGAGTAGAAGCAAGCAATGAAACTACTGTCAATTCCAAAGTGGGAAAAATCCTATCACGAATCATATCAAGAACTGGTATTCCAAACTGGTATGAATAACCGAAATTTCCAGTAGCTAACTCACGCAGCCATATCAAATATCTGATATAAATTGGTTTATTCAAACCCATACGTTCTCTTAAAAGATCACTCGATGCACCTGCAAAGAATTCCGGGTCTATCATCGCATCCAAGGGATCACCTGGAGCCAGGTTAATAAACAGGTAGGTCATCATCGAAATAATGATAAGCATTGGTATCGCTATAAGTGTGCGCCGAATAATATATTTACTCACGAACCAGTAGCCTCCATTAAATCACATTCTCAACTTAGACATTAAAGATACATTATGTAGTCAATAAAAACTAGGCTTTTGTTATTAAAATAAGTACAACATTTTGCTTTTATCTTTACAGAAAGGGCCGGTCCAGTTGGACCGGCCCTTTCAATTTACTCTCAACTTACCTAAGAGAGTTTAATCAGTCTGTTAAACAGACCTTACTTGGCAGCTAATTTCCACTGCTCAGGATGGAATGACCAGTTGTCATCGCGACCGATGTGTACTGGATACACTCTGATATCACTTAGGTTAGCAGGCTTTGGAATCGGATCAAGAATAGGCATCTGCATTCTCTTAGTCTTGATCTTGACACCAGCGGTGATCCAAGTACCGACGATTGGCAAGTCTACCATCATCCAGTCCTCGTTAATCATCTGCCAATGCTTGGCTGCTGCTACTCTATCAGTTATCTTCATGCCTTCATGAATGAGATCGTCCCATCCACTGTAAGCCGAATAACCCCATGGGTCACAGCTTGGTGCGTCACAGGTAACCCAGCGTCCACCGAGGTACTGACCTGGTCCACCTTGAGTTCCTCCACCACCACCATTAGACATTTCCCAATCATGGTCAGTGTAGAAAGACTTAGACCAAGCGGCTCCAGACTGTTCATCATACTCTATCTGAATACCACAGTCGGCCGCATATTGCTTAGCTGCTGCTGCATAAGCCCTTTGAGTCTCATTTTTTAATTCACCGGTCAACATCTTAATGACTCGGCTGCTGTCCCAACCCATCTCTTTCAATAGAGCTCGACCCTTGTCTGGATCATATGGATACATGCTCTCCCACTCAGCTTTCTGATACCAGGAGTGAGTAAGAGGAGTCTGTACTAATTTACCAAGACCATTTTGGAAGGTCTGGAACATAGTCGCGCGGTCCATACAATGTGCCCATGCTTGGTGAAGCTTAGGATCATTGATAACCGGTACTCTCATGTTAAAGGACCAACCACCTGAGTGGGTTCCCATTGTGGCGTAAACATCGAATCTTGGGTCTGCAAGGAAAGCTTCTTGAGCTTCCACTGAAACACCACCACGAACGTTTACGTCAACTTCATTACGCTGCATAGCAATTTGGGTAGCATCTTTGGATGGGATGATAGACATAATGATTCTGTCAATACCAGGCCTTCCAAAATAGAAACCTTCATAAGCTGTCATTTCTAAGAACTGATCAGGTACCCATTGCACAAAAGCCCATGGGCCAGAACCAGTCATATCTTCTTTCCAGTAAGAATGCTCAAATAATTCAGCATCTGGAATATCATCGAGTTTGTGTGCAGGCAACACTGGAACAGGTGCCAGTCCACAAAGGTTATTCAAGTCGTCCAAGAAACTAATAGTAGGAGACTCGAAAGCGAATGTAACAGTGAAGTCATCCTGGATTGTAACACCCTCTACAGAAGAGGCTGCACCTTCCTGATAAGCTTTTCCACCTTTTATCGCTGTCATTGTAGCCAACATCCAGCTGGACTCTTCAGGATGTAAGAAAGAACGAACTGTGTATTCAAAATCCTTTGAAGTCACTGCAGTACCGTCATGCCACAGGGCACTCGGGCGAATGTTGAACGTCATAGATGAAAAATCGTCAGCCAAGGACCATCGCTGTGCGAGATCTGGAGACCACTGTCCAGCTGTTGGATCTGCCTGGGCTATACGAGACCAAATCCAAGCTCCAATCTGTGCCATATCACCTCTACCCTGTGTATGAGGGGTAAATTGTGGTGACATATTGGCCATACGAACGGTAAGTACGCTTTCTTCAGCAGCTGCCTCAACCTGTACTTCCTTCGTTACAACTTTCTCAACAACGACTACCTTCTCTACCGGTACCTCTTTAATCTTCTCGACCTCAACTATAACTTCTTTAGGTACTTCTTTTACGACTTCCTGGGTAACCGTTACAACCTTCTCAACAGGTACCTCTTTGACCACCTCTTTGGTGACAACTTTCTCGACAGGCACCTCTTTAACTACTTCCTTCTCCACCACTACCTCGCGTGTACACGCTACGGCAACAGCGAACAAGGCTGCAATTAATATTAGACCTAAATGACTACGTCTCATATCTGCCTCCTTACCGAATTCCTAAACTTTCATTTACGAAACAACCACATATAGAATGGTTGCAATCGAAAGTACATTACAGGTAGTAATTATATATGTCAATACCCTGTTTTCAGGTTTAGCTATAACTTTTAACAAGTCTTAGATAAATATAAAATTGTTCCCTGCTTTTTATTAATAATGCCACTGTAGAATCACATCCCTCCAAAACGCAAAACCTGTTGTATAGACTGCCGTTTCACTACCCACAATACACCACTGATTATGAGAGAAAACACAATGGCTATCATCACATAAGTGATTACTAAACTAGTCCATTCAATATCCATTGTAAATGGCGGTAGTACACGACCTCCAGTATCATCGTGATCCATAAAAGTCATTATCGTAGAACCGACTTGTCTTCCCATCCAAGACCCAAGAATTAATCCTACAATTACTACTAGGGTCTGTTCCAACCAAATTAGAGCAGCGAGTTGATTTGTCGATAATCCCATAGATCTTAGTAAAGCAAACTGACCTTCTCTGTCCCTCAAAGAAACAAACGAATGCAACAAAAAACCTATGCAGCTTAAGCTCAATACCACAACGAAAGATATAATTAGCAGGGCTAGCCAACCTGCGTCCATTAACGGATCAACCTCAGTTGAAGCTAATATTTTTTCTCTGTCATATACAACATCACTTAAAAATGGATCTGTACCTAGATTAGATACTAAATTGTCCCTGTCTTCAAAATTGAAGTCTGTAGATACCCAAATCTCATTCGGCACAGCTATTTCACCTGAAGTCAATTCAAGGTTAGAAAGACTAATCAGAGAATGAATATCGGCAATAATCCATGGATCTTTTACAGTATCAAGAGTTGGGAAATAGTCGATTGATGAATTTATTTTTACAGAAATCCTGCCCCCTCCAACTGTAACCTGGAAATCGTCTCCAACGCGATGCCCGGACATTTTCAGAAAATTACTTGAAGCTAATACAGGTAAAGGGTCAAGTGGGAGACCTGCATATATTCCCCTGCTCGTTAGCGGCCTACCGGCTGTCCAGGCAAACAATCCAGTCATACCCTTAAGGCGTTCGGAGTCCTCAATGTACTGGAACGTATCAGAGACGGATTCAGCATTATTACCTAGAGGATTCCATTTACCTTTTGAATCAAATGAATCTAGTATTTCCTCATTTCCGGTATCCGTCCGTACTCCGATTTGATCAACTTGAAACCAACCGGGTTCCAGTTGTCTTCGATCATCTCTTTCACTTATGCCTATTGATACTAAATGTAGTGGGCGTACAGGCGTAAGCCATGGAGTCGCTGAAGAAAATCCTTTCCCGTATATATCTGTTGACATTTTAGTCCAGTCCAGCGAATTCAGCCTCCCAAAAGAATATGAAAAATATCTGCCATTTTTGTCTCTGACTCTTCCAACAAGTTGAAGTGAACGATACGGCTTGTCAGTCCTAATAATGACTTCCAAATATTTGGAATTATGTGGTAGTTCGATCCCTGGAGGTAATCCTGGATAATCAAGCGCACCAAGTGTTTCCTGAAGTGACTTTTCTGAAAAATCTGACCTGTACCACGAGATGTCTTGTAAGTTCTCTGTTTCAATTCCAAGAACTCTTATAGGCCGTCCAGGTGTTCTACTCAAGTCATATGCACGACCTCGATATGCTATCGCACTTTCATTTATTCCCTTTACATCATCATATTTTGTTTTAAAAGATACACTATGTCCCAACGGGTCCATAGATATCCCTTCCACACGTAAATCACTCCCGGTATCATAAAGCACTCTTTCCTTGTAATTCAGCTTCAGAGTACCCCCCACACTAGCCACAAAAATACCAAGCCCAGACATCAGGATAAGTAGTAGAGACAATCGTGCATAGTGTGTGGGATTTCTTGACATTTGCCACAAACCTAAAACAAGACCTACCGGGAGTCTACGGGAAAAAACACGAGAACTAATCGACATAAATAAAGGAAGAAGCCTAAGTAAAACCATTGCTGACGCTGTTAGCACTAGGGCAGGCATGGCAAGTAGTACCTGATCAACAATCCTGTCACCGAAAACGTTGGTAGCCACTACAGAACCTTGCTCTGATAATTGCCTAAAAATAACGACAGCAATAACCAATAAGACGACATCTACATAGTATCGCTGAAAGGCTGGCTGCAACACAGGCCTTGCCAATTCTTGCCTATGCCTTGCTGTCCCTATCTTCGACGCCTGTATCGCTGGAACACCTAAAGCCAGGAAAGTAAGAAAGCCTCCTACAAAACTTATCCCATAACTAGACAGGCTTATATCCACAGGGAGCATGGAAGCGGAAGTTAGTGCGCTGAAAGCAGGAGTATACCCCAACAGTGCTATTGTAAATCCAGCAATTATCGGTCCTAATAATGCTCCCCCAAATGAAATTGTAGCTGACTCTAACAAAAAAACTGTAACAATCTGAATAGAGCTTGCACCACGACTTCGCAATAAAACAATCTCATCTCTTTGCCTGCCGATAACCATCGATGCAATAGTAAGTATGTAGTACAAGATAACTACAACTATTAAAATCATAGCCACAAGCATAGGTAGCTTGGTGAAGAAATGTTTCCTTTCAAAAGTTACCAATGCCTTATCCAGATCTGTAATCTGTTCGTATGCGAAAAGACCGGATCCAAGACTATTGCCTAATATCCTAAGGTTAACTAGTATGTCAAAAGCATTATTCGCTTCGATTTCATCTTTATCTAGGTCAAGATGCCAGGCATATATACTGTCTAGCTTTGGAAATCCAGATCCAAGAACATCAAAGTAAACTTCTTCGGTTACGTAAAACTGCAGAGCTTCAAAATTGATCGAAGTTCCCCTGCTAAAAATTTTCGACTCTAAATCATTCAGCCCCGTTGCTGAATCAATTACATCGAATAATCCGCTAACTGTGACAAGCACATACGGATGTTTACCAGACCTTAATGGAACTAAAGCTACAGAATCTCCTACATCTATTCCAAACATTTCAGCCTGACTGGAAGGCACAATAGCTTCCAATAGCATTGGACCCTTATCGACTGCCATTGGAATTTCTTTTGGCATTTCTCCATTTTTAAATCTCACATCACGTTTAAGACCTTCTGTAAATATGAAATTCGCTCTGGCCTTCCCATCCCAAGATTTCATGGGGTCATTTAGTTGATCATCACTGGCAACAGCAAATACCGAAGATTTTCCTGATCGCTCAATTCTCTCAGCCATCCAGGCGGCCAAGGGCTTCATTTCATTAGTCAATATATTGGAGACTTTTCCATATTGAAGTCTAGTTGTAGGACCTTTTTCTGTAGCTAGGATGATGTTAATGTCTGATTCAGGATATTCATCGAGAATGGTGTCTAGAGCAAGATTACGTAAAGAATCGAAATAAATAACTGTGCTTGCCATAATAGAAGTAGCCAGTAGTACTCCAAGCACAACACACGACAAGAGGCGCCAATGTGTAACCGCCCGGCGTATAATAAGTTGCCAGGTTGATAAGAAGTTAGTAAATTTCAATTTTAATTTCATGAAATTATATTAAAGGTCTTAGTCGGAACCTAAACCTCCACTCTCGAGACCTCATGTAACTTCAACCTTCCTATTACTTGATAAATGGCTACTAAGGCTAGCAGTAAAAGCCCTAATAAAACAAAGTATATAGGAAGCATGTATGACCATTGGGTATTAAGAACAAAGGGAGGTATAACAGCTTCTCCTGTTTCAGTAACAGCGAGGGTAGAAACCATTATTTGACTCATTTCAAACCCAGCCCAGCTGCCGAGTGCTAACCCTATCACAACAATAACTATATGCTCTAAACTTAAAAGACCTAACAATTGATTTCTAGTCAAACCAAGTGTGATTAATGTACCAACCTCTCCTCTAGATTTGGACATGAATGAAAGTAAATATACTGCATAAGCTGTTGCCGATAGGCACATAATAAATGCTACCGAAATTAGTACCATAAGTTTCCATCCAGCAATTATTAAAGGATCAACCCTGGTTTGAGCCAGTCTTAGTTCGGTACTTTCTATTTGTGATGGATCTATATCCATTTGAGTCATCCCTGAGATAGCAGAAGATTGTCCATCTGGAGTTGTTGCTGCAAAAATCTCATTAGGGGTAAATCTAAGACTTGGACCTATCATGTTTATATACCTGAGAAAAGTATCCATCTCACCTATCATGAAGCCAATACCATCAGGTTCGAGTGTAGGAAAATATTCTAAAACATTTTTCACCGTAACAGGCATTCTTCGACTAGAAATACTTACAACAAACGAATCTCCAACTGAAACACCTGTAGACTGTGCGAATCTATTACTAACAATTACTGGGATCCTACCGCCTTTAGTCAGCCTGAAGACGCCTCTCATCCCGAAATCGGTATCTTTACCAAAACGGTACAAACCAGCAGTCGAGCCTGGAAAAGAAGAATCCGGAACTAAAACCATCTCATCAGTCATTGATAAAGAGACCTTAATAGGAGTCCAAAAGTTCTTATCTTCAAAATTTTCTAAAATTACTGGAGGGCCATCGGGCATAGCTGCATAAATATTATCAATCATAATCTCGCCTGGAGTGCCCGATGGACCGTAAACGTATTCAAATATCTGAAATGATAAAAGGCTGACTGGAGCTTCGAGACTTTCAGGCAAGCCTGATGATAGTAATTGCCAGCCACCATCTGGGATAGTTCCAAAATTAACAGTCTCAATCAATCCATTTCTATCCTCTATTGATGCCATAGCAAAAATCGATGGATATGGCCTTGCCGGTTTAACCCAAATACCAATACCAGCAGCATTTTCCGGCAGCTCAATAGATTCAGGACGGGCTCCTAACTCCAAATCGTAAAGTAAACTATCCAGTGAAAGTCTCGAAAAATCCTCTCTGAACCAAGCTATTTTTGAAAATTCCTGTGATTCTAAAGCAAGAAAAGGAAATTGTGCGCGTGAAGATTGTTCTCCTACTTCTCCTAGAGTTCTATGAGCTAGGGCTATGGAAGTGATTTCAGGAATAGACTCGATAGTATCTTTTAATTCAACATGCCCCATTTGAGGCGAGGGAGAGAGACGGCTTACATGAATATCTGTCGCAAGATCATACCTTATCTGTTCTTGTTGACTTCGGTCCAATGTGGCACCCGCTGTTGTTGCCAAAAGCCCAAGCCCAGTCAGCAACACTAACAACAACATCATCCACATATATTGAAGAGGGTTCCTAGACATGTGAAGCAGAGTCATTGACAACCAGACCGGAGAAAGTCTTGCAAGTGTTTGAAAAAACAAATAAACCAACTGTAAAGGCACAATTAAGGTAACGAATAACGTTGGGATCAACATAAAGTTTTGGAATGCCAAACCATACCAAATAAAAAATCCTGTCATTATGGTTTGAAGAAGTAACGAAAAAGCAACCAGATTCCTATTCCGTTTTTGAACCGTGACAAGATAGCTAAAAACAATTACTATTAGGGCAAGTACTTGAGGAGCCCAATCAAAGTTGTAATCCTCTTTAATACTTTGAACGGTAATCACCATACTAATTAAAACACTTGAAGCCAAAACCCATATGTGTGTTAGAGTTGCTGACTCTCCACTAATAAATCTAATCACTAAAGGGAAAAACCTCATAAATACCAATGCAACTACAACCAGTAATAACACAGGTGCAAGTAATAACGACTCGTTGATTTGTAATTCTTCAAAAAGACCACCTGAAATAAGTTGTCCTCGAGCATGAATCTCCCAAAAAAGAAGACCTCCAAGGGCTAAAAGACCAACATCCAGATAATAGCGTTGAAACAGCGGTAGTGAAGGCGGACGAGCTAACCTGAGTTTATGTGCTATAACAGCCACTCTACCACCAAAAATACCGGGAACAACGAAAATTAAAAGACATAATAGCGCTGATCCTAAAGCAACTATGAAAGGAGTAAAGTTGAAAATCACAGGCAATAATTCACCCTGTGTGAAATCCCTGAAATACGTGAGTTTACCTGAGATTCTGACTGTATAAATCACCAAGAATGGCACTACTACAGAAGGTATTGCCACTAAAAGTAATCCTTCTACTGCATAGGTACGGGCTAATTGGAGTAAGCTGGTGCCTCTGGCTCGTAATGCTGAAACGTCGCCAGACCGACCATCAACCAAATAAGAAACCATCATGTAAAGGTAATATATAGAGATCAATACCATTACACCTAAAAGCAGTAATAGTGGTATAGAGGAAAAAAAACTCCTCCTATCAAATTCAACTAAAACTCCAGAAATTCCTGTAAAAATTGATGTCCCCACAAGCTTGTCAGCCATACTGGCTTCAAATCCTGCAATGATTTCCTTTATATCATCAGGTGGTAATTGTTTAAGTGAAGATTTATCTACCCCTACATAAAAATCTATAGTGGAAAATGTAGAAGGGAATATCTCTGCTACAGTTTTCAACAAAGCTTTTTGTGAAACAAACAGACCAAGTTCTGTTTGAACCTCTGCATCTTCAAACAACTCTGCAGCTTCATCATCGATTCCGATGAATCTGTCAAGCTGATACACTGAATCATCAGTTAATGTTCCAATCCTAAAAAGATTAGCCCCCAGAGGCCAATAATTGTCTCTCCCGTCTATAGGTTCGATAAGACCCGTGATCAATACTCTGACATGATCTGTGCTGCCCGGTGATCGGGCAAGTAAAACTTCATCCCCTACAGAGACTTCAAAAAAGGCAGCTAGATCAGAGGCTACTACAGCTTCAAGATCCAGACTAAGACCGTTAACTATAGGTTGATCACTTGCTAATGTTCCTTCTACAATCCTGATTTTTGATTCAATCCCTGAAAGAACCTGGAAGTAGCCTTTCGGAGAATCAATTGTGAGTGTTTCAGGAGAAGGCAAAGGGTATGATTCAGTGCCTAACAACATAGAATCGGTTCTTAAATGCCTAACAGTTTCTAACCCGAAGTTAGAAAGATAGATATCCTTGATTTCCTCAAAATTATTATCTGTTAAGTCAAGTTTATCAGCCCTTAATGGCACGAACGGGATAAAACTTCTAATTTTAAGAGTTTGATCTGAAACACGATCAAAAGACGTATTCAAACTCATTCGGTTTAACGTCTCAAGGTAAACAGGAGCCCCTACTGCAAGGCTGCTAGCCACGGTAATTCCTAAAAGAATAGCTGTTATCAAAGCCCAGCTTGATGCGAGTCTTTTTACAATCAGTATTATCAATTTTCTATATTTCTAAAGTATGTGAGAAAGTAAAATATTATAGGTTAAACATTGGAATTATTCAGCCATCTGACCAAGCTTATCCATAATAATTTTATAAAACAGAATTAAATATAACACCAGAAAAGTTAGAACCTTGATTATGATATCACGTATATATTTGACGAAGGTTTATCTAAGATGTAGTTTGATATTCTTAAAAAGCTTATAAAGATCATGTCGATGGAGGGAATTCAATGTCTAAGATGAAACAACTTGTTAAACTCGAAGGGTTTGGCAATATAGAAATGATGGATGCCGACATTCCAGTTCCTGACCAGAATGGAATACTAGCTAAAGTTCATAGAAGTCTCATCAGTCGTGGATCT
>CEUZ01281243.1_pt1 | contig 18798 bp, 19 predicted proteins | sample 361511 | NCBI WGS metagenome assembly CEUZ01 (sample SAMEA2622822, study PRJEB7988) | marine metagenome | biome: marine biome (ENVO:00000447); feature: surface water layer (ENVO:00002042); material: "saline water (ENVO:00002010), including plankton (ENVO:xxxxxxxx)" | depth 5 m
GCATACTCTTTTGATTGACCTTTTCCAAATACGTTGAAATATCGTAGACCGATTACTTTCACACCCATTTGTGAATATTTTATAGCTAATTCTTCTTTTTTTAATTTTGTTTCAGCGTATGGATTTATTGGATTTTTGCTGTCTTTTTCTTCAATTGGAATTTTTTCTGGATTTCCATATACGCTTGATGAGCTTGCATAAACGACTTTGAAATTATTCTTTTTTGCTAATTTTAGAATATTTTCTGTACCATTCACATTGACATCATTATACTCTTCTGGCTTTGAAAATGAATCTTGAACTGAAGCAAGTGCAGCTTGATGGAAAATTCCATCAATTCCTTCTGTTTCTTGTTCAAGTAAATTAATATTCAAAATATTATCTTTAAGAAAGCTAATTTTATCTATCACTGATACTAAATTTTCTTTTTTTCCTGTATTCAAATTATCAATAACCGTTACATTATCTCCTCTAGCAACTAATTTTTTTACAATGTTACTTCCAATGAAACCTGCTCCTCCTGTTACTAAATACTTCATAATTATTTCATTTTTTACCGAACTAAATCTCTAACTATTCTTTAAAATCATTCGTAGATCTCTTCCACTTTTTTCATCAGTGATAATTCTTGGATAATACCTAAATGAATTTTTAAAAATTTTCTGTTTCATTCCTTCACTTTTTGTGGCTGGTCTAAAAACATCACATGATATAATCTCATATCCGATGCTTTCTACTAATTTTGATAATGATTTTTTTGTAAAATGAAATAAGTGTGGATTTTTTTCAATTGAATTTTTTAACATAGGTTGATATTCGCAGTTTGGTACTTCGATAAAAAATATGGAATCTTTTTTTAAATTATTTTGAATTTTTTTTAAGAATTTAATTGGTTCTACAAGATGTTCCAATACATGTGACATCCATATTAGATCAAAAACTTCATTATTAGAAAATTCTTCAACTGAAGATTCAATCACTTTTCCATTCGTCAATTTTTTATTAATCATGGAAACATTTCTTCCATCAGGCTCTATTCCTTCTACATTGAAACCTTCTTCTTCAAACCAAAAAATTGATTGTCCTGCACCAACTCCAATTTCTAATAAATTATTTCCATTAATGTATGGTTTTGTATATGAAAATTGTGATATCCAATTCCTTCTTTTTCCTTGAGAATCTACATCTGTATATTCTGAATTAATTGACTTTTCTGAATTACGTTCATTCCAATAATTCTCTTTATACATATTGGAAACTTTTTCATTTACTTCTTCTTTTGAATTCCCATTAATGTACAAATTACAATTTTTACAATAATTTACTGGTAAATCAAGATATGATTCTTTTGTAAAAATATCTAATATCTTATCACAAATAATGCATTTCATTGATTATTTCCAATACCTATTGCTTGATAATCTGCAACAAGTTCTTTTTCTGCCAAAATTCTTCTTGAATCTATGATAATTTTTCTATCCATTTTTTTTATATTATTATTATTGATTTTTGAATATTGCTTCCACTGTGTCATAATTATAACACATTGACTTTTTGAAAATGCATCGGCAATTGTTTTAGCATATTTGATTTTATCTCCAAAAATTCTCTCAGTATTTTTCATTGCTTTTGGATCATGAATTGTAATATTGGCTTGTCTTTTTTGTAATTTTTTAATTAATTCAATTGCAATAGAATCTCGAATATCGTCTGTTTCCGGTTTAAATGCTGTACCTAATATTGTAATTCTTTTTGATTTCAAACTACTTAATTTCTTTTTAGTTATAGAGATTATTTGTTCTAGTTGTTTTGTATTGATCTCTTCTACAGCATTTAGAAGAGTTGGATTAATTCCTGTAGTACCTGCAAAATTAATTAGCGCTTTCATATCTTTTGGTAAGCATGATCCTCCATATCCCGGTCCTGCATTAAGAAACAATTTTCCAATTCGTGGATCTAGCCCAATCGTTTTTGCAATATCATCTACATTTGCTCCTGGAATTTTTTGACAAATATTTGATAATTGATTAATAAAACTAATTTTTGTTGCAAGAAATGAATTATTTGCGTACTTGATCATCTCTGCTGTTTGGTGATTTGTAATGATGATAGGTACATTTGGATGTAATTTTGTAAATAGATTCCTTGCTTTTTTCATAAATTCTGTTTCATAACCTCCTAGTACTACGACATGAGGAAATTTTGTATCTCTTATTGCAGTACTTTCTTGTAGAAATTCTGGATTTGATATTAGTCCGAAATGTTTTCCAGCCTTTTTCTTTGACTTTTTTTCTAGAATTGGTAAAATATTTTTTTTCAATGTGCCTGGAATTACAGTACTTTTGACAAGAATTATTGGTTTTTTCTTATTATTTTGTAAATTTTCACCTATGGTTGAAATAGCTTTTTTTATTATAGATAGATCAATTGAGCCATTTTCATTTTGTGGAGTACCTACAGTTACAAAAATAAAATCACAATCTCTAATTAATTTAAAATCAGAACTAATTTTTAATTTGTTTTTTAATCCTTTTTTTAATAGATCTTCTAATTCAGGTTCAAAGAATGGTGAAATCCCATGACTAATTTTTTTACATTTTTCTTTATCTACATCAATTCCAATTACATTGTATCCTTTAGATGATAACACACTGGTGAGTGATAATCCCACAAATCCAAGTCCCACAATTCCAATTTTCATGTAATCACTTTTCTCTCATTATGCTTTTCTAAATGTAATGTCTTGTGAATTTTTATATGATTCAACAGTACCCACATCTATTTCATCTTCATTTTTTTTTAATGTAATTGCTAAAACTTGATGTTTTTCTTTTATTAGATTTTGAATTGCATCTGTCAATTGAAATTCACTGCCTTTTCCTTTTTTTATTTTTTTGAGACTAGAAAAAATCTCAGATTTAAAATAATATAGTGGCAAAATCCCAAAATCAGATTTTGGTTTATCTGGCTTCTCTATTACTTCTTTGACTGTGAATGAATTCTTTGACATTTTTCCCACAGTTGGAACCCCATATTTTTTTGAATTTTTAATTTTTTTACATAATAAGATTGCTTTTGCTTCTGGATTTTTCTTTGCAGTATCAATTAATCTTATTATAGGATGATTTGAACGACTAAGTATTGTTACATCTCCTGCATGAACTATGAAATCTTCTTTTCCAATGTATCTTTCTGCACGTTTTACTGCATCTCCAAAACCTAATGGCTTATTTTGATTAATCCAAACTAAATGTGATTTTTCCAATTTATTATAGAAATTTCTTATAAATTTTTTATAATCTCCTGTTAACCCTTTCAAGTATGTTTCATGAGGAGTAAAATGATCTTCAATTGATCTTTTTTCTCTGCCTACTACAAAACAGTAATCCCTAAAATTCATGGAATAAAGCTGTTCATAGATATACTGTAACAATGGTAAAACGACTTTATTACTCGTAAAAGCTTTTGAAAAAACAGGCATCATTTCTTTTGGCATTTCTTTTGTAAATGGGAGTAATCTAGTCCCTTTTCCAGCTGCTGTAATTACTACTTTAGTCACAAAAATCCACTCTTTGTCTAATCAATAAGTTTTTAACATTTTGGAATAAAAGCTATCATTACAAAATTATAATAAGTAAAAATAGGTTCAAAAATACAAGCAGCCGTGATCTTAATGTCTAATTTGAAAATTAATATGAACAATATTGAAGAGGTATCTGAATCGCTAAATTCAAAATCCATGAAGGTTTGTGTTATCGGAATTGGCAGAATTGGGCTTCCTACTGCTTTATCATTTGCAAAATCTGGATTAGAAACTATAGGTGTTGACATAAATGAAAATTTAGTTGAGACTATTAATTCTGGAAAATTTCCACTAAAAGATGAACCTGGATATGATTTAATATTTGACGAAGTAATAAAAAATAAAAAATTTTCTGCAACAACTGATATTTCAAAAGTAGTACCAACATGCAATCTAATTTTATTGTCTCTTCCAACTCCTATGGATGAAAATAATATCCCTGATTATTCTGCATTAAGAAATGTTGGAACACAACTAGCAAAAATTTTATCACCGAATTCCCTTGTTATAGTTGAAAGTACTATAGAACCTGGATTCATAGAAGATGAAATGGTCTCAATCATATCTCAATCTGAAAGATTAGAAATCAATAAAAATTTCTTCATTGGTGTTTGTCCTGAAAATGCTAATCCTGGAGAAATTTTACATGATTTTACTAATTTACCACGATTAGTTGGAGGAATAAATGAAAACATAACTCAAATAATTAAAAAAATTTATGATTCAGTTTTTGGCGTTGAATTAATTGAAATGCCTAATTGTAAGACTGCAAATGCTGTAAAACTTACAACAAATGTTTTCCGTGACATCAATATTGCATTTGTGAGTGAATTATCTTTAATGTTTGAAAAGCTAGGAATAGATACTAACAAAGTTCTTGAAGCAGCCAAAAAGAAATATAATTTTCAAGTTCATTATCCTGGTGCAGGTGTTGGAGGTCCATGTTTACCGATCAATTCTTATCAACTTCTTAACACTGCAAGAAGATTAGGTTCAAATCTAAGTATTATTGAATCAGGTAGAAAAATTAATGAAAAAATGCCTGAACATGTTATAAAAATTACTTTGGATGGATTTGAAGAATGTAAAAAATCTATCAAAGATAGTTCTATTTTGATACTTGGAATTTCATACAAACCAAATGTGAAAGATATACAACTTACTCCTGCAGAAATTATCATAAAAAAATTGCAAGATTTAGGCGCACAAGTTCACATATATGATCCATTCTTTAAATCCAAACAGGTTTTTGGAATTTTAATTGAAGAAAATATTGAAAAAATAATTCCTAATGTAGATGCCGCAATAATTGTTACAGCACATGACGAGTTCAAAAATATTGATATATCATTATTTTCTAAAATGAAAAATCCAATTTTGATTGATACTAGAGGTATTATAGACCCATCATTAGCTAAAAATTCAAAATTAATTTTCAGGGGCCTGGGACGTGGAGAATAAAATTTCAGAAAGTCAAAAAAATTCATTAGTAAATATTCTTACTCTACGTTATGATCCTTCAATTAAACCAAATTTAGTACCAAAACAACCTGATGATTTTAACATAAATCCATCTTTTATTGATACATCAGAAATTGAAAATTCAATCTGTGATGAAATGAATAGTCATCTGAGTACTAACGATAGTGCACTATCTATTGCACTAAGTGGCGGTGTTGATTCAACATTAGTTTTAGCATTACTTAGAAAAACTAAACCAAAGAAGAAAATCCATGCTATATCAATAAAATTTGCTAATAGTGTAGATGAAACTCCTGTAGCCTCAAAAATTGCAGAACAATTTGATGCTGAACATCATATTATTCATCTTGAAAATTATCTTTCTGAATTGCCTAAAGCTATTAGCATAATCAAATCCCCATTTTGGGATTTACATTGGTATTATATTGTAAAAAAAGCCAAAACATTATCGCAAACTTTGATTTCCGGAGATGGTGGTGATGAATTATTTGCAGGATATACTTTTAGATATAAGAAATTTTTATCATTAACTTCTGAAAATTCTTCACCATTAGAAAAAGTCAAAGCGTATTTGGAATGCCATGAAAGAGATCGCGTATATGATCAAAGTAATATTTTCTCTAAAAATTGTAATTTTTCATGGGAAAAAATCTATGAAAGACTATTACCATTTTTTACCAATAATTTAACTAGACTTAATCAAGTGTATCTAGCTGATTATAATGGAAAATTATTGTATAATTTTAATCCAATAAACACAAGAATCATTGAACATTTTGAAATGAGTCTTTTAACGCCTATACTTTGTAATAAATTAATTTCACAAGCATCTCGTATCCCAACTCAAAACAAGTATGATGAACAAAATAATGTTGGTAAACTGCCTCTAAGGACACTATTAGAATCAAACAATGCTTCATATCTAGTTGGTAAAGAAAAATTAGGATTTAATGTTAATACAATAAATCTATGGAATAAACATGGTCATGATTTATGCAAATATTTTTTTGATAAATCAAGATTAGTTGAAGCAAATTTAATCAATAATCAATGGATTTCTAAATATATTGATAGTCCTGACCTGGATGTAAAATATGTCAATAAATTTTTGGGATTATTGGCATGTGAAATATGGTACAGATTATTTATCACTAAAGAGATGAGTAGTAATGATACATTAGATTAAATTAGTATTATAGAGTGAAAATTAAATGAAAAAAGATATTGTGGCTGGTTTGGGAGAAATTGGTGAACCTATATACAAATTATTATCTAAAAATTATGATGTTGTTGGGTATGATCTAAATCATAACTTGATGAATCAAACAAAATTTCAAAAATTTCAATCTATTAAAACATCCTTTTTACATATTACAATACCTGTAAACAAAAATTTTAATTCTAATGTTTTAAAACTTAATAAAAAATTTGAACCAGAATGTATTGTTATTCACAGTACAATTGGTCCTGGCACTACTCGAGAAATTCAAAAAAAATTATCCATCCCTCTAATCTTTAGTGCAACACGTGGTATACATAAAAGAATGTTAAAAGATCTTAAAAGATATACAAAATATTATGCAATTTCTTCATCGGCACCACGTAAACAATGGGCTGAAAAAACATTTAGTAAAAAAATGAAAGTATGTGGAATCAAAACTAAACAAATGTCAAAACCTGAAACTTTAGAATTAGGGAAAATTATTTGTGATACATCTTATTTAGGTTGGTTGATAAATTATTCTCAAATTAGTAATATGATTGCAAAATCATACGGTGTAGATTATGATGAAATGTGGGAATTTTCTGATGAAATCCATAAATTTCTAGGCAATAGGCCAAAACTTTATCCTGGTTTTATTGGAGGTCATTGTGTAATTCCTAATTTAGAATTGATTCATAATGACACACTTGAATTAATCAATTCTCTTAATAATTCATACCTAAAAAAAGTCAAAAATGCAAAATCAATCAATAAAAAATATCTAAAAAAGAACTAGCATTGTTATTGATATCTGTTTAAAATATCAACAAAATTCTTCGCAATTTTTTCCCAATTGAAAGTTTCATTTACAAATCGTTGACCTTCTTCTCCTAATTCTCTAGACATTGTTTTGTCATTAATTATTCTAGACAATTGTTTTATCCATTCCTCATGATCTCCTTCTTTTATTAAAAAACCAGTTTCTCCATCTTTCATCATTTCAGGTATTCCACCTGCATTTGTTGCAAGAACTGGTTTTTTCATTAATTGTGCTTCTTTCAACGTTAAAGGTGCAAGATCCATTCCACTTACTAATGCGTATGCATCGATCTCATTCAGAAAATCTCTAACTTTATCTGGATATTCTAATCTTCCTAACCAATGAAAGTTTTCATATTCTTCTAGTTCATCCGTTATTTTTTCACGATACGGTCCATCTCCCGCCCAATAAAATGTAATATCTGGCATTTTCTCTAAAACTTTTTTCAATGTTAACATTTCTTTTGTTTTACCCCACCAATTTGCATCTTGTAATAAACCAACACATGGATGTTTTAATTCCATTTTTGATGAATTTTTCCAGTGTACTGAATTAATTCCTTCAAAAAAGATATGTGTATTTTGTTTTGGATAATATTCTTTTACAACATCCTCTAAATATTTACAAATTGGTAAAATAGCAGTAGCATCTCTAAAACATTTTTTTGCAATTCTATCTCTTAACCAAACCACACTTCTCATTTTTTTTGTTTTATACATTGTTTCTTTTGCATATTCTATCTCTGACCAATAATGTCCTCTAAGTAAAACAAACAATGGAATTCCGGCATCTATTGCTGCAGCGCCAAAATGACTTTGTTTATCTACAAAAATTGCATCAGGCAAAAACTCTTTAATTAATTTTTTAAATTTATTATTTCCAAAAAACCAATCACTTAATCTCTTATTTGGAAATCCTCTACTATAATCCGAATCTTTAACTAATTTACATTCGACTCCAAGCTTCTCTAATGCTTCAGAAAATTCCTTCATATGGAAATACTTTCCTTTGCTTCCATAAGCTATAATTAGTTTCAATCAACAACTCATTAATCTTGATATTATTAAACTAATTAAAAATATTTTTTGCAATACGGGAATAAGAAATACTAATTCATAAAAAGATTTGAATATGATACATCTCTTAAACATACGTAATGTATAGGAAATCAATTTCCAAAAATTTTAGAACAAAAATGAAAAATTTTCTTTTATCACATCCTAATCTAAACCCTTTTAATAATTATTTTCGAATGTTCACTTCCCCAATCAGATTAATGCCTGATGTGATAATCGCTGGTTTTCATAAAACTTCTACAACGTCACTTCATTATTACTTAATACAGCATCCTAATATCGGTGCACCGACAAGAAAAGAAATAGGTTATTTTTCAACATTTTTCTGGCGTGGTGAATCTTGGTATAGATCACATTTTCCAACAATTTTCTCAAAATTTTTCAAATCTTTAAAAAAACAAAATTTTATTGTACTAGATTCAGATCCTATATGTTCTTTCCATCCTCTATCTCCTCAAAGAGTAAAAGAAAGATTACCAAAAACAAAAATCATATTTGTTCTACGTAATCCTATAGATAGAGCTTGGTCCGATTATAATCAAGATATACGTAAAGGTCATTTTCCTGATATTTCATTTCAAGAAAAAATCAAAAAAGATGAACTTTCATTTCAAAAACGTATGGAACAATTCAAAAATGAAAAAATGCTAGATGGAAAAAAACATACAATATATCGACCCTATTTGTCAATTAGCAAATATATAATCCATATTAATAACTGGCTTGAATACTTCCCAAAAAATCAAATTTTATTTTTAACAACTGATGAAATTGATTTAGATTTAAACAAATCATTAAACAAAATTTTTAATTTTCTTGAAATACCATCCAAAAATATATCTTCCATAGAACGACAAAATGTTGGAAAATATCCTAAAATGGATCCTGAAACTAGACAACAATTAATTGAATTTTTTAAACCTTATAACAAAAAACTAGAAACTCTTCTTGAAAAATCTTTTCATTGGGATAATTAATAAAAATTTTCTATTGTAATTTAATAGTCAAATAGATATACTCGTATTCTAATTTTAATTAATGAAAAAAACTGATGTAGGATTTCGAGGTTGGTTTTATCTTAGACAAGGCTGGTCAAACTATCTTACATTTTTCATGGCCAGTGTTAATACTTTAACAGTCACATATTTTCTTGCTATAGAAAGATATCCAGTTTTAGAAACTATATTTCCAAATTTTCTAATTTATGTTCTAATTACAACGTCAATTGGCATCCCATCTCTAATAATTATTGGTTATGTTCATTGGAAAAGATCTGGTGCTAGGAAAGCTGAAATTGATATAACATATGAAGTAAATCCATATAATGCTAGAACTTTAGTAAATAGTGAATTATTACTTAGTATAAATTTTAATCTAATTTCAATGATGACAAAACTTCTGAATGATGAAAAATTGTCTAAAGAAGAAATAGAACAAATCAAAAAATCACAAAATGAAATGTCAGACTTTATTAAAAAACGAACCTTCACAAACAAATTAGATTCAAAATTTATTAAAACTGAATCTCAAGAAAAATAACAAAATGAAAAATACGCTAATTTGTATAATGTCTTTTTTAATAATTGGAGGTTTTCTATTTGGTGTTTTTGTAGGTCATTATGAAACATTTCCATTTGAAATTCTAAGTAAACTAAAAAATCTTAATACAGAAGAAATACCTTCACGACTACAAATTTACCAAGATATCAACACAGTTGAAAGCTTAATATCAATAAATTCAGTAAATGACATAGGAAAAATTCAAACAGCATTAAAAAATTATATCTGGATCAATGGTGATTTTCCAAGTAATAAACTTCCTGCAAAATACGAAATGAATATCTCCGATCCAATTTCTATGCAACTAAAAAATCTTGAGAGAATTGATTCATTCACTGTAGAAATGGAATATGGGATGAATTCTGTTTCATATCTATTTCAACCAAACGATTCAAATCAAAAATTAGTAATTTTTCATCAAGGACATCATGCAATTTCTTTGAGAGGTTTTGATGATCATTCATTTGATCAAGATATTCCTCTAATACAACATTTCTTAGATAATGGCTATTCGGTTTTGATATTTTCAATGCCTGGAAAAGGCATGAATAATGAACCAATAATAGAAATTGAAAAATTCGGTAAAATTAGATTAAACTCACACGACCATTTTCGATTTATAGAATCTGAGAATTTACATCCAATAAAATTTTTCATAGAACCAATAATTGTTACATTGAATCAAATAGATCGTAACTATTCTTTTATCTCATATGATATGATTGGTATTTCTGGAGGAGGATGGACAACTGTAGTTGTTTCATCAATAGAACCTAGAATAGGCAACAGCTATTCTGTCGCTGGAACATTTCCTATCTGGCTACGAATGGATGTAGGTGATTATGAACAACATATACCTGAGTTTTATCGAATAGCTAATTATGAAGAATTATACATTTTGAGTTCCTTTGGAAATAATAAAACATTAATGTTAATCTATAATGAATTTGATTCCTGTTGTTTTAGAGGTGATATCTACAATCAATTCTCTTTTGAATCAATCATCCAAGAAAAATTATCCAAATTTGGATATGAAGAAGATTTTACTGTAATAATCGACTATGGACAAAAAGAACATATCATATCTGATTATTCATTAGAAAAAATCACAGAACATATGAAACAAAACTAAAATCATGAGCAAGAAAAATACATCAAAATTTTTTATACAATTTTATCGCAAGTTTTACTATGAATTGTACAAAAGACATATCTATTCACTTTCATCTGGATTTCGAGTATTACCAAATTTTATTGTCATAGGTGTTGGTAGGGGTGCTACTACAACATTACATCACAATTTATCAAAAAATCCATGTCTTCATTCTGCAGCTTATGATGAGACTGGATTTTTTGATGATAATTTCCATCTAGGTGAAAGTTGGTATCGTTCACTATTTCCAACAAAATTTACTAAAAATAAAACAATAAAAAATTACAAAAATTTCTTATCATATGAAGTTACACCTTCTTATATTAGGAAACCATGGGTTGCTAGAAGAATCAAAAAATTACTGCCTAATGTAAAATTAATCGCAATTTTACGTAATCCTGTTGACAGAGCATATTCACATTACAATATGGGTGTAAATGAAAGTAACGACAAACGTTCTTTTGAAGAAGTAATAAAAACCGATCTTAAACTTTTAGAAAGATCTAAAGAATCAAAGAGTGATTCTGATACATATTTTAAAACAATTGTAGAAAAGTCATATCTGGCAAGAGGTTTTTATGCTGAACAATTGAAATTTTGGTTTAAACTCTTTGATAAAAAACAAATTCATATTACAACGACAGAAAATTTAGCAACTAATCCAAACAAAACATTCAATGAAATTTTTAACTTTCTCGATATTGCCAATTTCAAAATTTCAAATTTAGAAAATAAAAGAAAAGGAAATTATTCTCCATTAGATAAAGATATCAAATTCCAACTAACATCTTTTTTCAAACCATATAATGAAGAATTGTATAAATTGATAGGTAAAAACTTCAATTGGAATGATGAATTATAAGAATATATTAAATCAGAATAAGGTGATTTAGATTATGCAAACTCATATTGGACGTGGAATAGGAAAACATATTGAAGAAGAATTATTCAATGCGAAAGATTATGTAAAAATTTGCAGTCCTAATATTTCATATTCACTTTGTAAACGACTTTTTGATTTATTAGATAACAATGTAAAAATAAGAGTAATCACTAGCGACGTAATCACTGGGGATAAGAACTCAAATCAAGCAAATTCCTTAGCAAAAGATACAATAAAAAAATTTCAAGATGAAAATAATTCTAATTTGGAATACAAAGTCATTAGCACACATGATATTCCATTGATCCATGCAAAAATCTTTGTCATTGATGGAAAATGTGCAATCATGGGCTCTGCAAATTTAACGGAAAACTCTTTTCATAATTTTGTTGAATATGTGATGATTACACATGAATCAGACTCTGTCAAACAGATTGAATCTGATTTTGAAAATTTCTGGGCAGATAGTAATTCTTATCCAAATCAAATTACCGCAAAATCTGTAAAAGGATTTCTAAAAAATCTAAAGAAAAAATTATGATCTTCTGTCATACTGATATGCTATGAAAGTTGGAGTAATTGGGATAGGTTATTGGGGGAAAAAACATGTTGAAGAATATCATGAATTGGCACACAATGTCATAATTTGTGATAATGATGAAAAAAATATTTCTGCTTGTAAAGAAAAATTTCCATTCGTTAATGTTGAAAGTTTAGATAAACTTCTTACCAATCCTGAAATTAAAGCTGTTAGTATCTGTACTCCAAATGAAACTCATTTCCATATTGCAAAACAATGTCTTGAATCCGATAAACATGTTTTTTTAGAAAAACCCATATCTACAAATCTTAGTGATGCAAATTCATTAGGAAAATTGTCAGAACAAAATAAAAAAATTTTACAGATTGGTCATTTGTATCGTTTCAATAATTCAATTAAAAAAGTTAAAGAAATTATTGCTGATAATTCTTTTGGAAACGTCCATTCAGTTTATTTCTCGTGGACTAATCTTGAACCAGTATTTTCAGATCGAGGCGTTATTCTAGATTTAGGAATTCATCCCGTTGATATCATTGATTATCTCTTTGGTGGAATCTCGACAAATATTAAATCTAGAGGATGGGGAATAAGACAAAACAATCCTGAATTTGCTGTAATAAATTATCAATTACTTACTCCTGATAATCACACAATCTTTGTTAATATTGAATTGAGCTGGCTTAATCCAATTAAAAAACGGGAAATGATTATACTAACAAAAGAAAATACATTGAAAGTTCAATGTGTAGCTCAAACTCTTAGTTTAATGAACAATCTATCCAAAAATCAGGAAGAGATCAAAAACGAATCAAATAACACAATACAGGCTGAACTTGATTTTTTCATAAAATCATGTGAAAACCAAAAAATGATCTCATCTCCATACCCAAATTCACAAATTGCAAAGAATATACTTGAAATAGTTTTAGAAGCTGAGACAGAAAATTATGATAAAAAATAAAAAAATCTTAATTACCGGAATTTATGGTTTCTTGGGCACACATTTATCTCATAGATTAGAAGCTGAGAATGAAATTATTGGTATTAATCAATCACGTCAAGAAAAAAATCTCCAAATATCCAATGCAAAAATAATTGAAGGTGATATTTCAGATCCAAAAACACTTGATAAAATTCCTACCGACATAGATGTAATATTTCATTTTGGTTCTCCGACTTCTATTGTTCTTTTTAAAAAAGATCCAGCAAAATATCACAGAAATACAATTGATGGAATGAAAAACATACTTGAATTCTCAAAAAATAATTCAATAAAAAAATTAATTTTCCCCTCCTCGGGAAGTGTATATTCCCAAAATTCTAAACCTCATGAAGAAAATATTGTCCCTAAACCCTCAAATGAATATGGTATGGCCAAAGTTGAATGTGAAACTTTAGCAAAAAAATATGTTGATGAAGTTAACTCCATTGGCTTACGAATCTTTGCAGCATATGGTCCTGGCGAAGAAAAAAAACAAAATCTATCTAGTGTGATCAATCTATTTCTCAATGATATAGCACAAAAGAATGATCCTCTAATTTTTGGAGATGGAAACCAAACTCGAGATTTTATATTTATTGATGATGCTATGGATGGAATTCTTAATTCAGCTGAATCATCTTACCAAGGCATTGTAAATATTGGAAGTGGAATTTCAACTTCGTTTAATCAAATCATTGAAAAAATTGAAACCCAAATTGGTCGCTCTATCAGCCCCAAATACATTAAAAAAGAATCCTCATATATTGAGGATCTTCAAGCAGATACAAAATTAATGAATTCAATTTTAAAAATAAATCCTATATCTATTGATTTAGGAATAAAAAAATTTGCTGAATATCTAAAAATTACTTAATAAATTCCTCGATTAATTCTATCAGTGAATCTACTCCTCTATCATTACTTGCTACATTCAGTGTATGTTCCCTTCCTTCATTAGCTATTTCTTCCCATTTAATATTTTCTGGATCACTCAAATACTCATCAAATTTTTTCTCATAATTTTTTTCATTTATGAATATTGCATTTTTATTATCTTTAAATCCTAAATACTGGCCATGATTTTTTTCTGTAATCTCCATAAATGTTAAACAACCTGCTGATGGAATTTCAAAAAATTTTATCACTGGATAGAATGTACCTGTAGCTATCGCTCCTTTATATCTAGACAAATATTCGGCATAATCCTCGTTTACGTATGAATTACCTTTCATACCTGCATAATCTACAAATGATAAATTGTTACACATAGTTCTTAATTTATAAAAATAAGCTGCGGAGTTAATATCCTTTGAAAATAAATGTCCTATTTTTGATTTAATATTACTTCTACCAACGTTCCCAGAATTCAAAATCTTATCCGAAATTCTCTCATTAAATGATTTGAGATTTTGAAATTTTGATGGTTCAATTCCCCATAGTATTTCTTTGAATTTGAAATCTTTTGGATAATATTTGTAAAAGTATTCTTTTGGTTGCAAACTCCAGTATGCATCAATTTTAAATTTCTCATGTAACTCAATCTGGTTGTATTTTTCCGCATGGTGTGGATCGCCTGTTTTGACAATTACTGGAATAGTTGATTTCGTTATATCATGTAATACTTCAGGTGTTGCATCAAATCTGTTATTTGCCAACAATATGACATCAAATTTGCCTTTTAGTTTTTTTACATCGAATTCATCCTCACATGGAAAATATTCCACTTCTAATCTCTCATTTCGAGATAATGCTTTCATAAAAAAATCATTTGTTGTCTGATCAAAATGAGCTTGATTGAAAAAATTATAATTTTTTTTATAAATTAAAGCCGCAGAGATTTTCCTATCCAAATATCATAACATTTGCGTTCCTATTTAAAAATGGATTCTAATTCTTTAATTGTAAAAATTATATGTTATTATAAGATCGAATTTTTCATGCTGATAATCTCTCAGAATGTGACAAATTATGATATTCCTATCAATGACGATGCCATTTTCAGGATTAATCTGGCATGGGTAGATGGCATTGATGAATTAAAACAAATTCTTGAAACTCACCAAAATAGAAAAATATTCATTGATCTACCAATCAATAGAACCAAACCTCCTAACAATAGATACGCTCTAGATGAAATTATTAAAATAATTAAACTCTATGATAACATTGCATATTTTGCAATATCTAATGTTGAAGGTGAAAGTAATCTTTCTGAATACATAGAAAAATTACCCAAGTCTATAACATTAGTACCAAAAATTGAAAGTCATAGAGGTGTTGATAATAATGAAGAGATTGCAAAATGTCTTGATTATAAACCTCGAGTTATGATGTTGGATCATGATGATCTTTATTCCAATCTTTTAAAATCAAAAATCTCACCTGATAAATTACTGTTTATATTAATCAGCTTGCAGATTTTTGTAAATCACATGATATCACTCTACTTAGAACAATTGGTGTAATTTTCAGTGATGATGAGAAAAAAGTATCAAATTATGTGAACTAATTTTTCATCCAATCAAATTCCTGATCTATTAGATTATACAATCTTGAATTATATTCTGAAAAAAATTCTTCAATTTCCATCCTTAAGGAATTATCCATTTCATTATATTTGGATTTTTTCTTTTCTTCAAATTTCTTGATTGAATAATCTGTTATCTCCAAAAAATTAAAAATTCTCTTCAAGGTCATATCTGGTTTACGTGAAAAATCTTCAGTCGATATAATACAAAACTGTTCTTTTCTAAATACTTTAAACCATTTTTCCAATTGTTCTACGTAAATGCCTTTTGCTAAATACGATTTTTTATAATTATCGTTAGTTAGTGCATAACCTTCTTGTTTTTTCTTATCTAAAAACTTCATATCATCTTCAATTGCATCTCTAAAAGTTCTTCTTTCTGTACCTTCTCTTAATCCCAACTGATAATTTGAATATGCTCTATCAACTGGATTACGTAAAATTGAAATTAATTTCACATTAGGTAACATATTAAAAATTCGATCTATCACAATATCATTCCAGATATAAAATGGAGTATCTTCTCCAGTAATTGATCTACCAGTCTTTTGTTTAATTTCAAACATTTTCTTTTTAGAAGGAAATAGTGAACGATACCATTCTTCACCTAAGTGAAAATTATCATCAAAAAATCCAATCTCATCATATGCAGCTTCGTGCACAGATGGGTGTTGGCAAATATCATAATATAGTGATGTTGTCCCTGAGCGCACTGCACCTATCAATAAAAAATCTGGAAGTACTCTAGATTTTGCAGTAATACCAAAATAATGACGTTTCAAATATTGATAGTAAATTTTTTGATAGGTTTTTCTAAAATCCATTTATTCACATCCTATTATCCAAATAATCATAATTTATCCTAAAAATTTTCACATGATATTCATATCCATTTTCTTTTGAATCAAAAACTTTCTCAAGATATGGAAATTCTTTTTCATTATCAAAAATATATTGAATGTAATCTGGACCATTACCTAAATTATCAACTACTATGTGATCTAATCCTTTATCTTTTGATTTTATTATAAACTCTGAAATATCATTAAATCCTGATGGTGAGATCTTGTTAATTTTTACATCTGACGGTTTTTTCCAATCTGGCCATTCACTAACCATATTTGCAGTTGTGATATAATTTCCATGTAAACTATCTCCATTGATTGCATAAGATATAGTGGCTGCTTTTGATGTTATTTCAAATGCTTCTCTTTCCAAATCCAAATCCATCTTATTAAATTCTAAATAAAATAAAGATAAAATCAACACACCTAAAATCAATGGAATTAAAATTATCTTTTTATTGATAAATCTTGGTTGTAATTTGTTTAATCCGTATATACAAATTAGAATTATAATTGGATATAAAATATAATAATATCTAAATTCCAAAATCAATCTTCCATGAGCATACAAAATTGGTATCAAACAAAAAATAAAGCATAATAGCAAAAACCCATGTCTATCATCAAAATTTCTCCATGCTCTATTTTGCATAATAAACATAATTCCTAATGGAAGAAAAAATACAAAAACTGGAATCTGAATTTTTCCAAAATTAATCACAAGTGTAGATAATCCTGTTATTATGAATGGAATTAATCTATTAGTTCCTTCTTCACCTGGAAACTCATCATCTTCATCAGGATTTCCTTGTATTACATATTCATCAATTACTATTATTCCAGCTAAATAATGACTAATGAAACCATCATGTCCCATTGTATCTATTCTTATCATTGACATTGGAAATAAAATCAAAAAACAAATACCAATACATAATAAAAATTTGATAATTTGATTATGTTCATTTTTAAATTTTATAAAAAACATAATTGAAAAAGGTATCAATAATAACAAACCTTCGTATCGAATTAATGAGAAAATTGCTAAAACTGCAAATGAAAGATAAATCCATTTTTTATGGCTTAAAAATAGAATAATGGCAGTAGCTCCTAAAATAATATAGACTGGCTCTGTAATTCCTAAGAGTGAATTACTAATTATTCTTGGTTCAAGTAAAAATAATCCTGCACCAATTAATGAAAGAAATCTAGTAAAAAATTTTCTACATAAAAAGTATAGAGGAATTGATGTAGAAACTGAGATCACAACTGATACCATTCTTTCAACATTCATGTATCCTATGAAATTATCAAATTCAAATAATGAAAAAAATAATGATAAAAAAATCGGCCATCCATTATTTACTAAGATAAAATTAATTGGGAAATTTCCGGTCTCTGATAATTCAAAACCATAAGCAAAGTAACTTAATGCATCAAGCGATAATGGTAAATCATATGGGAAATATATCAATCTCACAATTAATCCGATAGTGAGAATTGTGATTATTCCAAATACCGTAGTTTTCTTTGAAATTTCTATTGGTGTATCTAATTTACTCAAGAAATGATCAACTTTTAGTTTGTGATGAACTTATTTTAAAGGAGATTTTCATTTTAACTCCATTTTCCCCAATCATAATCCACAAAAGAAACATTTTGCATTTCATTGTCATTAGGTTTCCATGCTATGTCTGCAAGTGCGAGAATTCTAGAAACATTCTTTGAATAATTTATGTGTGCAGATGCGACATTCTTAGGAACAAAAACCATAACAGGGTTTTCTTCACTTGATTCAATTTCCAAATATTTCCCATTTTCATTTTTTAAAATAAAAACTACTTTTCCATGTATGCAAACAAAATAACTATTTCTTTTTGTATGTATATGCGGTCCTTTAGTCTCTCCTGGATTTACAGAACTAACGTATATCATCTTAGGCTCATTTTTGACAATTTCATCCCAATCTCTCCATATCACTGTTAATTCCCCATTCACATGTTGATCTTTGATATCTCTTGTTTGATGTTTCTGTAAATTTACTATAACTTCATCTTTTTCCAATACTTGCCCACATTCTATTTTGAAATAAAACTTTGTATTGAATAATACTAATTATGATAATTACATCTAATGTTTTAT
>CEUZ01004140.1_pt1 | contig 18793 bp, 19 predicted proteins | sample 361511 | NCBI WGS metagenome assembly CEUZ01 (sample SAMEA2622822, study PRJEB7988) | marine metagenome | biome: marine biome (ENVO:00000447); feature: surface water layer (ENVO:00002042); material: "saline water (ENVO:00002010), including plankton (ENVO:xxxxxxxx)" | depth 5 m
GTTTCCCCTAAATTTTACAAAACTTTTTTTAAAAAAGTTCATGATTTACTAAAAGATAATGGTGATTCACTTTGTTTAACCCATACAATTGCAACAGCTAATCCTCCAGGACCAACTAACCCTTTCATAGAAAAATATATTTTTAATGGTGGAAAAGTACCTTCAGGTAGCCAGATCACAAAAGCCATAGAAGATAGCGGACTTGTTATATCTGGCTGGGAAAGTTTAATAGATCATTACAATTTAACGCTTGATCACTGGAGAGAAAGATTTCTACAGAATGTTGGTAAAGCAAAAAAAGCATATGGATCAAATTTCGTAAGACTTTGGGATTTTTATCTCTCAAGTTGTAGTGCTGGCTTTAAATGGTCAGATCTTCTAGTTTATCAAATTGAAACCGTTAAAGATTTCAAATCCGTTCCTGCGAGAACAAGAGACTATATTTATAATTAACTTATTGTTAATATAGTTTTCTCAATTCAATGAAAAAAAAAAGAAAAAAAAATAAGGTAAAAAAGACTAAATTAAAGAAAAGTGTCAAAAAAATAAAGCGTATCAAAAAAAAAAAAAAATTAACCAAAGCTAGAAAAAGAAATAAAAAGTTTAAGTCAACTAAAAAATTTAAAATACCAAAAATTAAAATAAAAATTAAAAAATTTGATCTGGTAAAAAAAATATCTTTTCAAAATATTGTAAATTTTGTTCTCTATCCAGTTTTTACAGCCTATGAAAATTTTAGAGAAAAAAGAAGAAAAAAAAGATTAAAAATAATTGCGCTGGAAAAACTTGAAAGAGATAGAAAGATAAAGGAGGAAAGACGTTTACGTTATGAAGCTAAAAAACAACAGCTCAAAGATGAGGAAAAATTAGCAAGAGAAAGAGAAATAGATTTAAAAAAATTTTTAAGGGAGGAACAGGCAATTTTAAGACGAGAGCAAGCTAAAAAAAGAAAAGATTTTCTTGAAGAAATAAGATTAGAGAAAAAAATTGAATCTTTTAGAAAAAGAGAACTTGAAGAAATAAAGAATTTGGAAAAATTAGCTTTAAAAGAAAAACGTGAAGATTATAAACAAATAGAAGGTAGACTTGAAAAAATTAAAGAAAAATATCGTCTAATTAGAGAACAAAAAATCAGAGAGAGAGTAGAATCTTTAGGGGTAGAGATTTCTGATGCCGATAGCAAAGATGATTTACTTAAAAAAGAAAGAGAATATGCTGAACATAGACACACTATTGAACTTGTTTTGGAGTCATTTTATCGTTCAGCGAATTCTTTAGTTTTCCAATTAAATAGAAAATATATACCAAAACATAAAAGCATTCTTAGAGTGATTGATAGAAGATATGAGTCGAACGAATGCTTTATCAGATATGATGATAGTCCTGATGAAGATTGGCTAGTTTTGATCTATCTTGAAGATTCTGATGCAAGAAAGGGAAAAATTGTTGTAGAAAATAAAGCTAATCCTGAAAAACACGAAACTAAATCTTTCGAGACAAAAGAGATATTCAATTATTCCGATTATTTAGTTGATGCAATGACTGCTCATATTGATCGTGAAAGACAAAAAAAAGCTAGTTAATATTTTTTTAATATTATAATTTGTATTTATAATGGAAGATTCGATTCTATATATTCTTTTAATACTTTTGGTTGTAGTTATTTATATTTTGTTAAATCAAAAAAAAAATAAAGATATTAGTAAGGACAATGAAGAAATAAACAGACTTAAGGATTCTTTAACCAATTCTATAAACACAATGTCTACTTCCTTCAATTCTTTATCAAAAGAAGTTACTCGAGATATGACACAAGCTTTAACAAAAGTAGATGAGAAGGTTGGTTTTTTTAATCAACAGGTAGAAGCAATTAATAAAAGCCAAGATAGTTTTAGTAGAATTTTAGCTGGAGTAAAACAATATGGAGGACTTGCAGAATTTTCTTTAGCTGCACTTTTAAAAGATTTATTACCTGCTAGTCAATACATTGCTAATGTAAAAATGAAACCAGATGAAACTCGTGATGTTGTGGAATTTGCTGTAAGATTGCAAAATGATGTTTTGTGCCCAATTGATAGTCATTGGCCCATTGAAAAATATAAAGCCATAGATGAGGCCTATCAAAAAAAAGACAAAGAAGCATTGGGAGATGCTAGAAATAATTTAGCAGCAGCATTTAGAGTTAAGGCAAAAAAAGTATCTGAAAAATATATTATGCCTCCCAAGACTACAGATTTTGCAATTATTTATGCTCCAACAGAAGGTTTATTCTCAGAACTTGCTAGCTATAGAGATCCTAAAACCAAAGAATTATTAATGGAGGAATTACGAACAAAATATAAAATTACAATTTCTGGACCAAACACTTTATGTGCTATACTTCAGGCATATCATTTAGGCTTTCAAACTCTTAAAGTTCAAAAACACGCTACACAAATTCATAATGATTTAAAAAATATAACAACAAGATTTACAAAGCATTTTGACGGAATAAAAGGTCTTAGAAAAAAATTAGAAGAAGCTATGAAAGCAACAGATGATTTTGGGCGGGACGCAAGATCTATTATGAGAACTATAGAAAATATTAAAGATCCCGAACAGGTTGAAAAAGCAATTAAAGAAGACATTGACAAAATAAAAGTATTGAATAAGTAATACTCAATGCCAAATTTGGTTTTTTATGATTTTGAAACATGCTCTTCAAATGTTTCCTATGGTCAAATTATTCAAGCAGCAGCAGTACTTGTTAATGACAATTTTCAAGAATTAGATCGATATGAAGGACGCTGCAAATTAAGTCCAGGAGTTGTTCCTGAAGCCATGGCACTATTAGTTAACAAAACAACTCCTAAAATGTTGAAAGAAACAAATTTATCACACTATCAAATGATCAGACAGCTCGTTGATAAATTTAAACAATGGAAAAACTCTATTTTTATTGGTTACAATTCTATCAATTTTGATGAAGAGTTCTTAAGAAGGACTTTATTTAAAAATCTTGAATATCCATATTTAACTAATACAAATGGAAATGAAAGAGGAGATCTTTTTAGCTTAGCTCGAGCTTGTCATCTCTATTATCCAAATTGTATTAAAACTCCAATAAGCGATAAAAATAATCCAGTATTTAAGCTAGAAAAATTAGCTCCTATGAACGATATAAAACATGATCAGGCACATTCCGCGATGGGAGATGTTTTGGCTACAATAGAAATTGCAAAACTTTTAAATAAAAAAGCACCAAATGTTTGGAAGGCAAGTCTTATGACAACAAATAAAGATAAAAGTTTTCAACTGATAAAGGATGAGAAGTTATTTTGCACAGATTTTTTCTATTATGGAAAATCAGTTCCGTTTGTTTTAACTTTTGTTTGCCAGCATCCTCAATGGGGATATCCAATGTGTTTTGACCTTAAATCAGATCCTACTTATTATTTTAATTTATCAATTCAGCAATTAAAGAAAGAACTAGATAAAAAACCAAAAGTTATAAGGACTATAAAACATAAAAAACACCCCATAATAATGAATTCAAGTTATGGAATGAATTTTGAAAGCTACAAGCAACTTGGAATTAAAAAACTGAATGAAAGAGCTAAATTAATAAGAGAAAATAAAGAATTTGCTAAAAAAGTAAGTATAGTTTTAGATGAAGACGCTAGAGAAAAAAAGGAATTAGACTCACAAATGGATATTTATGCAGAAGAATCAATCTATACAAAATTTGCATCCACAGCAGATAGTAAAATTATGCCAGAATTTCATAATGCAGAATGGAAAGATAAATTTTCTATTTTGCAAAAGTTTAAAGATAATCGCATGCAATATTTTGGAAAAAAAATTCTTTACGAAGAAAGCCCACAATCTTTACCTAAAGAAGAATACGATAATTTTCATAAAGAAATTGCTTCAAGAATATTGAGTACTAACGATGAAAAATGGAATACAATTCCAAGGACCTATAATGAAATTGATACTTTAAGAAACAAATTTAAAGATGATAAGGATAAATTAACATTACTAGATGACATTAATTTATACATTGAAGAAATGGAAAAAATGTATCAAAAGGCCGGTTGACTTTAATTAAAAAATTATTAAGTTAAAATTATCTTATGACTACCAAAAATGTTACTGACGAAAATTTTGAAGCAGAGGTTTTAAAATCTGAAAAGCCTACTCTTGTTGACTTTTGGGCTGAGTGGTGTGGTCCTTGTAAACAAATTGGCCCAATCCTTGAAGAAATTTCTAATGAAATGCAAGAACAAGTTGTTATTGCTAAACACAATATTGATGAACATCCGAACCAACCAACCAAATATGGTGTAAGAGGTATACCAACAATGTTACTTTTTAAAGGTGGAGAGTTAAAAGCTACGAAAGTGGGAGCTACAACAAAATCAAACATCGTTTCTTGGATTAAAGAAAATATTTAATTTAAATTTAATATTTCGCCTGCAAAGTATAAACTTCCAGTACAAAAAATAATTGCATTACTATTTTCTTTTGAAATATTTTTTAAAGCTAATTTAATAGAACTTTCGGTTTTTGAGTGAATTCCACAAGATATTGCTATTTTTGATAATTTTTCCTTTTTAATGAAATTTTCTTGATTTGGTATATTTAAAGTAATAATTGAATGAACTTTGTTTTTAAATGTTTCAATAAATTTTTTATGCTCTTTATTGGCCATCATCCCAAGAATCATATAAATTTTCTTTCTTTGATTTAAAGTATCTAAATATTTTTTTATCACAGAAGCCGCTAAAACGTTGTGAGCACCATCAATCAATATTTGATTATTTTTAGATACGTATTTTCTAAGCTTTCCAATTTTTATATTTTGCAATCTTCCTTCACTTCTTATTTTTGTTATAGCTTTTTTGATATGATTATTTTTTATTTTAAATTGATTTAGGTTTCTACTGGTAGCTATTGCAGTTGATACATTACTAATTTGAAAATCACCTAATAAATTAGGCAAAGGAAGATTTATTTGGCCTATTTTATCCCAGTAAATAAAGCCATTTTGCTTTTTTTTGTAATAATAGTCATTGTTAAAAAATATTTTTTTAGATGAATTTTTAGAGATATTATTTTTAATTTTAGTTAATATGTCGGGTCTTTGTTCGGATATAAAAATTTTAGATTCTCCCAATAGGCCAGAGCATTTTTCATAAACTATTTCATCAATAGTACCTCTCTTTAAAAAGTCTTTGTGATCCATTCCTATAGGCATAACTACTGATGCAATATTTTGTTCCAAGACGTTGCTAGCATCTAGTCTAAAAAAAAGACCAGACTCTAAAATATTCACATCACTTTTTGTTCTAGAAGCTTCTAGAAAAAAACAAGCACAAATAAATTCATGGAAAGTTATGTTTTTACCTTGGTTTACTTTTTCAACCTCAATTAAAAGATTTTTTAGATGTTTATCCGATATATAGTTTCCAGCAAAATAATATCTTTCATTAAATTTCCTGAGTGATGGGCTAATATTTAAATTAACTTTGTATCCAGCTGTTTCAAAAATCTCTCTTAATGTAGAGCAAAAACTATGCTTACCATTTGTACCAACAACCTGTATGACGTTTCTAAGTTTTTTTTGAGGATTCCCCAGATCCTCCAGCAGTCTTTTTATTCTTTTTAGAGATAAGTCTACACTTTTAGGATGCAGCTGAAGCAGTCTTTTTAAAATCTTCTGAATCTTCATAAGCTTCATCTACATTTTTTGTTTCAGATTCTTCTTTTTTCAAAATTATATTTGCTAATTTGACTATAGTTTCTTTTAAATCCTTCCTACTTTCAAGGGTTAAGTCAGCTAGACCTGATTTCATTATTCCTGGTCCGGTTCCAAAATCTTCAGGGATTTGATCGGTACCTTTTAAAATATTTGCTGTAACTCTTTTTCCTGAAAAAAGTAAATTTTCAACACATTTAGATTCAACAATTATAAAATCGTGCATAAAAAAACTTGAAGCATAAGTGCCTCCCGCTGTAGCACGTGCCGCAACACAAAAAGTTGGAATATTATTTTTTTTAATTTCGTTCATAGCAATTATACTTTTGGTCATTCCTGCTAAGCCAGTAACTCCTGTGTGAACATCAATACCGGAGCTTTGATAAACTACAATCCAAATATCAACCTTTTCTTTTATTGCAAAATTAGCAGCTTTTAAAAAATGTTCATTTTCTGCTGGACCAAATCGGCCTGCCCCAAATTTTGGATTAAAGCAAACTACAACTGCGTTTAAATTAGATATTTTACCAGAAGCACACACCAAAGCAGTTTTTTGTCCAGTAATCTTTTTATATTTGTTAACTTTATCAATATATTTGTATCCCTCACGCGCACCATCTTTTACCTCAAAATTTAAAGGATCAGGATCAATACTTTCTAAAGGTTCTATAATTTCATAACTTGAATCAAAAATAGAATTTAAACGTAATTTAGGAGGTAAATCAAAATGAAAACTGCATTCACATATGTACGAATTTGCAATTAAATCAGGAAGATAAGAAATTTTTTTACACTGTGGGCAATTCTTCCAATCTGTTTCCTCCTGTCCGGTAGGTTGTTTTTTAAAAATTTGTTTTACTTTTATGCCAATTTTTTTCCAACGCGTAATCCAATTCATGATAATTTTCTCCTTAGTTTTTTTACCATATTACCAACGTTTGTGACAGGATTTTGTCTATTTTTGATTGATTTTGAAATTTTTTTGCATATTTCTGAGCCTACAACACACCCATCTGAAGATTTAAAAGATGAGATATTTTTACTCGTAATACCAAAACCAATTACAAGATTTTTTCTTCTATTTTGAATTATTTTTTTAATTTTAAAATAATTTTTCAAAATTTCTCTTGGGGATATTTTGAGTTTCCCTCCAGTAGTAGAAAGCATGCTAATATAGTAAATCATATCGTGGGAATTATTAATAATTTTTTTCATTCTCTTTATTGAAGTAGTTGGAGATAAAAGTTGTACAAAGTTGATAGAATTTTTTTTACACTTTTTGGAAAAAGGTAAGTTATCTGGCCAAGGTAGATCAACTACAATTAAACCGTTTACACCAACTTTCTTGCAATTTTTTAAAAATTTATTCTGACCATATTGATATATCATGTTGTAATAGCCCATCAAAATTACAGGTTTTGCATTTTTATTTTTTTTAAATTTTTTAACAATTTGAAAAACATCTCCCATTTTAATTCCATTTTTAATTGCTCGATATGAGGCTGTTTGGATTTGTCCACCATCTGCTATAGGTGTATTATGTGGAAAACCTATTTCACAAATGTCAGCATAATTTGAAATAGAATTTAATATTTCTAATGATTTTTTTTTAGTATTATCTCCCGCTACGGTATAAGTGAGTAATGCAGGCCTTTTCTCTCTCTTGGATTTTTCAAATGCAAGGCTTATTGATGATATGGGCATTTTTATTTTCCCAACCTTTGCCTTAGGATGTCTCTATCTTTCTGAGCATCCCCACATGAGTTTACAATTATAATTGTATCTTTGCTTAATTTTGGTGCTATTTTTATTGCTTCTGCAAATGCGTGACTTGGTTCTAAACTTGGGTTCAAATTTTCATATTTTGTAACTAATTGGTAAGCTTTTAAAGCATCTTCGTCAGTAGCTGCGCTATACCTTGCTCTTTTTGTATCTTTTAAAAAACAATGTAAAGGAGAAACTCCTGGATAATCTAATCCGGCACTAATTGACTCTGTCTCTTCTATTTGACCTTCTGAATTTTGATTTACATATTGAGCAGCACCATGCAAAATTCCAATTTTTGAACCATAAGTTAAAGGAGCGGCATGTTTTTTACTATTTTTTGGTCCACCAGCTTCAATACCAATAAACTCAAATTGTTTTTTGTTATAATGCATAAATTCATTCCAAAATCCAAAACTTGACGAACCACCACCAACACAATTTATTAATTTTAATTTTTTAGGAATTTTCCCAAACTCATTTTTAATTTGAAAAAAAAGCTCTCTAGAAATTTGTGATGTGCTCCATCCGCAAATTTTTACAAAAATATTGGGTCCAACAGTGGAACCAACACACATATGTGTAGTATCGCAATTCGATACCCAATATCTCATACATTCACTAACCGCATCTACAAGTGTTTGACTTCCTGTATAAACCGGTACTATTTCAGCGCCATTTTTTCGCATCGCATCACAATTAGGTTTTTGTCTTTTAATGTCTTTTGCGCCCATAAATATTTTACATTTCAAGCCAAATTTTTTTGCTGCCATACTCAACATTTTTCCAGCATATCCAGCCCCAGTGTCTCCAACGATATATTTTTTTCCTGCTCTTTTAGCAATAAGGCTATGAACGGTTGCATTATAAATTTTGTGTGCTCCACCATTAGCCTCAGATACAACTTTTGCCCATATTTGAGCACCACCTAAATGTCCAGTTAAATTTTCAAGTTTTATGAATGGAGTAGGTGCACCAACCCAATTTTTAAAATAATAATCTCTTTGACTAATAAATTTTTTATCTTTTCTTAATTTTTCAAACAAGATAGTTAAATCTTCAACAGGTTTTTTTAAAGTTTCAGGTATAAAGTTTCCACCAAATTTCCCCCAAAAACCATTTTTGTCATGTTGATCGATTAAAAGTATTCCTTTTTTTATTTTTTTCATTAAATTATTCTTTTATAGAATTAGATACTTTATCTATATTTTTTTCAATATCTCCATTAATTAAACTTCTTCCCATAATAATTTTATTTGATCCATTTTTTATACTTTCTTCTGGAGTGCAAGTACGTCTTTGATCATCTTTATTATCATTAATCATTCTAATACCAGGAGTGAAAATTAAAAGTTTTGATCCTATGATTTTTCTAACTAGTTTTGCCTCTTTACCAGAACATACAACACCCACACCCATTTCTTTTGCCAGTTTTGATAACTTTTCTACCTGTTCAGCTACTGTATTATTATTTCCCATTTCTTTTAAATCATCATCATTTAAAGCAGTGAGGATTGTTACAATCATAATATTAGGTCTAGAATCAATTTCAGCAGCAGCTTTTTTTGCATTTTCAATCATCAACTTTCCTCCTTGCCCGTGCACAGTTAAATATCCAAACTTTATATCGTTCAAGGCTTTTATTGCTTTATAGACTGTGTTTGGAATATCTTTCATTTTAAGATCTAACATTAAGTTATTTATTCCAATTGCATTAAATTTTTTTATACCTTCTTTTCCATGGGCATTAAAAAATTCTATTCCTAATTTAATTGTAAAGATTTTATTTTTAACTTTTTTTGCAATATTAACTGCTTCATCCAAATTTGTAGTGTCTAAAGCAAGAATAATTTCGTTCACAGGTTTTTAATTATATTTTAATGAGTATCAGATATTTTGTTTTCAGTAAAATTTTTGTTGAGTTTATTAAAAAAAATTTTGCTCATTTTCCACTTAATTGCCTTTTTTTCTGGTATTTTTACCAATTCAGAATTTTTTGGGTTTCTCCCAACTCTTGCTTTTCTTATGACAACTTTATAAGTGCCAAAGCCACGAATTTCTACATTATCTCCCCTGGAAAGAGCATCCGTTATTTCAAAAAAGATGATTTCCAATATTTTTTCTAAATCTTTTTTTAGAATGTTAGGATTAAGGTTGCACATCTTTTGCAACAATTGAGACTTGACCATAAATTTCTTAGTTAACTATTTTTTTTTCTTTTTATTTAAAAGTGGCCCAAGAATTTCTCCTAATACACCACCAGAGTCTTTAGAACCATATTTTTTTACAGCCTCTTTTGTTTGCCTGTCTTCTAAAGCTTTTATAGAAAGTGTTACTTTTCTTTTTTCTTTATCTAATTCAGTAATCATTGCATCTATTTTATCCCCTTTGACAAAACGCGAGGGTCTTTGATTTTCTGGTTCTTTAGCCAGTTGATTTTTTTTAATTAATACGGAATAATTTTTTTTACCAATGTTAACATAAACTCCATTTTGTGATGAATTACTTACAATTGCTGTAATAGTATCTGATAATTTTTTGTTCATAAAAAAGTCAAAAGGATCATCATCAAGCTGTTTTATTCCAAGTCTTATTTTTTCATTTTCTCTATTTATTTCTAATATTTTAAATTTTATTTTTTGGTTTTTTTTATATTTTTCTAACTCAGATTCTTTTTCTGACCAGCTCAAATCTTTATAGTGAATTAGCCCATCAAGTTCTGTATCTTTTATAGAAACAAACAATCCATAATCAGTAATGTTTTTTACAGTTCCCTCTAATTTATCACCAACTTTATTTTCTTCAGTTAATTTGTCCCATGGATTTACAAGTGTATTTTTGTAGCTCAGTGAAAGTCTTCTTTTTTCAAGATCCTTTTCCAAAAGCACAACTTCTATTTTTTGAGAAGTTGATAATATTTTCCCTGGATGTACATTTTTTTTAGTCCATGATAATTCTGATTGGTGAATCAAGCCTTCCAAACCTTCCTCTAATTTTGCAAAACATCCGTAGTCTTGAACCTTTGTAACAATCGCGGGGTACTTTTTACCAATTTCATATTTATTAATTATTTTTGTATAAGGATCTTCAGTTAAATGTTTTATACTTACACTAATTTTTTTCTTTTCTGTTTCTATTTTAGTAATTTTGACTTTTATTGATTGCCCCAAGGATAGTAATTCTGAAGGTTTATTAATTCTACTCCAAGATATATCTGTAATATGTAGTAATGCATCAACACCGTTAAGATCTATAAAAACTCCCCAGTCTGTTAAATTTTTTACAACACCTTGGACTATATCTCCTTCTTTTAATTTTGATATAATTTCATTTTTATCTTTATCTCGAATTTTTTCTATTACTGCTCTTCTTGATAATACTATGTTACCTCTTTTTTTATCTAATTTTACACACTCAAACTTTTGAGGAACTCTCATCAAATGGTCAAAGCTTTTTAAAGGTCTTAAATCAACTTGTGAGCCTGGTAAAAAACAAATACAAGAATCAACATTTACAACAAATCCACCTTTACATCTTGATATAATAGTACCTGTTACTTCTTGTTTATTTTCAAAGGCTTTTTCCATTTTTTTCCAGGATTTCGCTTTTCTTGCTTTTTCTCTGCTAACAACAATCTCTCCATTTTTGTTTTCGATTTTTTCTAGCAAAACATCGATTTTTGATCCAATTTCAATTTTATCTATTTCTTTTGTGAGTTTAAATTCTTCAAGAGGTATTGCTCCAGAACTTTTAAGTCCCAAATCAACAAAAACAAATTTTTTCCCAATTTCTTCAATAGTGGCAGTAGCAATCTCACCTTCCTTAAATTTTCTGTTATCAAGATCTTCAGACAGCAGTTTTTCAAACTCTTTATGAGATTTGCTTCTATCTTGCTTTAAAGTTTCTTCCATATTTTAAAAATAATTTTTTTTCCACTACATTCGAAATTTTGTTAAGCATTTGCTTTTTACTTAATTTCGAGGTGTCAATTACTATCGAATCTTTTGATACACGTAAAGGACTGTGTTTACGATTAATGTCTGAATAATCTCTTATTTTTAAGGCTTTTTTTACATCGGCCAAAGTTATTTTTGAGTTATTTTTTTTATAATCGTTCCATCTTCTTTTGGTCCTGATCTTTAGTTTACATTTAAAAAAAAGTTTTATATCTGCTTTTGGACATATAACACTTCCAATATCTCTCCCTTCAATACAGACGTGCTTTTGTTTTGAAAATTCTCTTTGAAACTTTTTTAGATAGGTTCTAATCTTTTTTGATTTTGCAATTTCTGAAGCATAAAAAGTAATATTTTGATTAAAAAGTTTTCTATTTTTTAGTTTTTTTAAAGTAATATTTTTAGAAATTTTTTTAATATATTTTTCTTTATTTTCTAAATTTCTTTTTTTTAATAATTTGAAACTTACATATCTATAAAGTAATCCAGATGAAAGAAATTTCAGGTTATACTTTCTGCTTATCATTTTAGCTGCAGTCGTTTTTCCGGAAGCAGCTCCTCCGTCACAGGCTATTAAAAGTTTAATTTTTTTGTCTAATTTCAATTTTTCCTCCGAGATTTTTTATTAAAGATGTGAAACCAGGAAATGATGTATTTACCGTTTCAAAATTTTCAATTTTAGTTTGTATACCTGTTGCTAATGAAAAAATTGCAGAAGCCATACAAATTCTGTGATCGCCTTTTGTTTGAATAGAAATTGATTTATTTTTTGTTATGATTTTTTCTTGTCCATAAATAGTAAGACTATCTTTTGTACTTTTAAATCTGATTCCTGCTTGTTTTAAAATTTTTGTACTTTCCAATATTCTATTTGATTCCTTGTTTTTTAAATCTCCTATAGATTTAAATTTTGAAATTCCTTTTGTTAAGGCAGCAATTATAAAAAATATAGGTAACTCATCTACGAGCGATGGCACGAGTTTAGCAGGACAATTTATAGCCTTTAAAGAACTGTTTTTTACTACAATACTCCCAATTAATTCGCCATTACTTGCCGATTTTCTTAAATTTTTTATGTTTATTTTAGCTCCTGCCTTTTCTTTTAAAATTTTATAAAAACCTATTCTACTTTTGTTACATAAACAATTGTGTATTTTTAGTTTTGCTCCTGGTGTCAATAATGTAAGAGCTACCAAAAATGCCGCAGAACTTGGGTCACCACCAACAGTGTAATTGAAAGAATATAAATTTTTTTGACCATTTAATGAAATAATATTTTTATTTTTATCTTTTTTTATTTGAATATTTGCAGAAATTTTTTTTAAAATAATTTCACTATGATCGCGACTTATTTTTTTTTCTTCTATTATTGATTTTCCTGGTGTTCCTAGGAATGCAAATAGCAAACTAGATTTAACCTGAGCAGAACCAATGTCCTCTATATGTGTTTGAGCTAGAGGCATATCTGTTCCAATAATTTTTATTGGCAATGTTTTTTTTGAGTATGGATAAAAAAAAGCGCCAATTTTTTCTAACGGTTTAAAAACTCTAGACATATCTCTTTTATTCATTGATTTATCACCATATAGATAAAATTGATCGGGGTGAGTTGCTAACAATCCTGTTAGCAATCTTGCTGTTGTTCCGCTATTTCCAATATAAATTTTGTTTTTCTTGTTATTTCTAAATGAACCTAAGCCATTTCCGTATACTTTATATACATCTTTACTTTTAGTTATTTTTACACCTAAAGATCTAAGTGCCTTAACGCAATTTATAACATCTTCGGACTCTAAAAGATTTTTAATATTTGAAATACCAATACATTGGCTAGCAAGAATTATAGCTCTTAAACTACAAGATTTATCACTTGGTATTTTTACAGTTTTATTAAATTTGTTTATTTTTTTATTTATTAAAGCAGAAATTTTTTTTTTCATTATATGTTAGATGCTGAAATCTTCACCAAAATATAATTTTTTTGCCTCAGCTGTATTTACAATCTGTCTAGGTGAACCATTAGCTATAATAGCACCATTAGCAATCACATAAGCTCGATCAACAACACTGAGAAGTTGACTAGCGTTATGATCAGTAACTAATACTGCACATCCTCTAGCCTGAAGTTTCAAAAGTAAACCTTTTATATCTTGTATACTTAGAAGGTCTACACCAGCAAATGGCTCATCTAATAATAAAACTTTTGGACTATTTATTAGGCATCTAGCTATTTCAACTCTTCTTGTTTCTCCCCCTGACAAAGCCGTTGCTTTTACATCTCTTAAATGTGTTATTGAGAACTCTGCCATTAATCTTTCAACAACTTCTTGTTGCTCTGTCTGAGTTTTTTTTACGATTTGAGCTACGCCAAGTAAATTTTCAAAAACAGTGAGACCTCTAAAAATTGACGTTTGTTGTGGGAGATAAGCAATTCCCAGTTTGGATCTCTCATGAATTGCCAAGTGAGTTAATTTTGTATTTGATAGAAAAATGTCCCCAAAGTCGGATTTTAATAATCCCAAAACAATATTCATAAAAGTGCTTTTTCCAGCACCATTACTTCCTAATAAACCTAACATTTCTCCCTTGTTTAAATGTATATCAATTTTTCTAAGTATGACTCTTTTATCAAATGATTTAGAAATATTTTTTGCTGCTAAAATTGGTTTAGACTTAAATTTTATTATTCTAAATTTTTTTGTATTACTCATTTAATTACTTTCATTTTTATCAATTCATCTTCAAACATGGAAACTTTAAAAAATTTGGTTTCAAAATCGTAGTCTATTTTATCTGCTTCAAGTGATCCAGTTGGATAATTCAAAATAACACTATTGTAGATTTCTACAGAATTTTTTGTAGCGAGCAAGTCCAAATTTTTTGCCAATATTTGAGTTTCTCCATCTGTAGCAAACACTTCTTCTTCAAAAAAACAATCATAAGTAATTTTGTTATATCTGCCTTTGTTTGAAGTTATATTTACTATTCTTCCATCACTTAAATAAAGTATAACGTGCATTTTATTCATGTGAACTACGTCAGGATTTTCATTCAAAATATGAGCAGTTTGAGATTTTACAGTAAACGGTTTATCAAAATCATATAGCCCTTTGTACTCTACATCTTCAAACGATGTAGATTCATCTGTTTTTAATTGATCTTCCTGAATTTTTTCTACTTTTTGGTTTTCAATTATTTTTGATTTGTTCATATATGGATAATAGAAATATGTTACTAGAATTAAAAAAAGACCAATAAAAATAAGAGTAATTTGAATTTTTTGTCTTTGTTCTTTTTTCATTTGATGCCCATACTTAAACAGTGATGTAAATGTATTACTCCAATTATATTTTTAATTTTTTTGTTTATATCTTTATTTTTTGCAACAAGAAGTGAAGTAATTTTTTTTGAGTTCATTTTTTCTATGGCAGAAAGTGCTGTAGCAGAATCTGAAATCCAAGATGGATTTTTACTACAAACTGCTAGAATTTCTTTTTTATATAGATTATTTGAATGTCTACGCAAATCACCATCAGTTACTATATTAATTCTACCATTTTTTTCTTTGCAACAAACTATACCCAGTTTTTTTTTGGACATTTCGTTAATTGCTGCTCGCATATTTTTATTATAAGACACTATTGGAATTTGTTTACCTTTTGCCATAATTTCTTTTACTTGAATCAAAGAGGTTCCCAAACTTCCAGATGGGTGGTTTGATACAAATTTTTTATTTGTGAATTTCTTTCTTTTCATACAAGCTATTGCAAGAGCGTGACCCCAAGAAGTAAATATAGTAGATGATGCAGTGGGAGCCAAACTATGTTCTGCCTCAGCTACTTTAGGTAACAAAATTTTAATTGTTGAAAAACGTAAGAGCATTGACGAAGCTTTGCAGCTTACACCTATGGTAAGTATGTTATGTCTATTAGCAAATCTTAAAATGCTATTTAATTCCGAGGATTCCCCAGATACACTTAAAACTAAAATTACATCATTATTTTTTTGTATCGCACCCAAACCACCGTGCTGTAAATCGTTAGCAGAAGAGGCAAAACTTGGCGTTCCAAGGCTTGACAATGTTGCAGATATTTTAAGACCAACAAGATAGCTTTTACCTACACCAACAACTATACACTTACCCTTTAGCTTAGAGATTATATTTACAACTCGAGAAAATTGTGAAGAGTTAGTAAAATTTGAAGATAGCTTTTTTAAAGCATCTATTTCTGCCTGCACTGTTTTTTTTGCTATTTGTAAATCTTTTTTCATTTAATGTTGAAAAATATCTTCTGTAAATCCACTCTGATCTAATTTAATTCTAGTCTTTAAAAATTTTATAGAATTCTCATATAAATCCAATCTATTTTCTCTAACTAGCATTTTATATAACGCATCTTTAATTTTGTGCAAATATATTACATCATTACTGCAATACTGGAGTTGAGCATCTGTTAACTCATCTAAGTTTTTATTCCAATCGCTACTTCCAAGTCTTTTATCCATTTTTTTATTACAAAATTCCATTACAAGATCCTTTAAACCATGAGACTGAGAGTAAGTCCTGCATAATCTGCTTGCTATCTTAGTATCAAAAATATTTTTTACATTGCATTTAAGAAAATATTCTAAACCAGAAATATCATATCTTAAATAGTGGCCAATTTTTGTAATTTTATCATTTTCTAAAATTTTTACGATATTAGGTGCAGTATAATTTTTTCTATTTGGCTGTATAATGTAAGCATCATCATTTCCAGTGCTAAACTGAATTAAACTAAGCTTGTCACGATGTGGGATTTGCAAACCTGAACCTTCGGTATCTATAGCAAGACTAGTATGTTTTCCTAATTTTTTCAGCGCGTCTGCGTCAATATCATCAATGAATTTAAAAATTTTGGTCATATCCAAATTCATATATAATGTTAATATTGCCAAAATGCAAAATAATCAAAAAATAATAGCTATTTTTGGGGGTGGAGGATTTCTCGGCAAACATTTAATGCGCCAACTGACCAAATTAGACTATAGAATTAAAGTAGCTACAAGAAATCCTTATTTAAAAGGTTATTTAAAACCATTAGGTAACCCTGGACAAATTGAACTCTTTAAGACAAATATTTTTAATTCTGAAGATGTAAAAAAAGTTTTAAGAAATTGTGACTTCGCAATTAACCTGGTGGGGATTCTTTACGAAAATAGAAAACAAAAATTTAATGAAATTCATTCTGAATTTCCTAATTTATTAAGTGATTTATGTAGAGAAACTGAAATAAAGAGATTAACACATGTAAGCGCTCTAGGAGTTAGAGAAAAACATGTTTCAAAATATATGCAATCTAAATTACAGGGTGAAAAAAATATTATAAATAAATTTAAAACGTCTGTAATTTTAAGACCATCAGTATGTTTTGGACCTGGAGATAATTTTTTTAATAATTTTGCTTCTATAGCACAATACTCTCCATTCCTTCCATTGTTAGGTGGGGGAAAAACAAAATTTTCTCCAATTTATGTAGGTGATGTAGCAAAGGCAATTACAAAAACACTAGAACTTAATAATTCAGAGCCTAAAATTTATGAATTAGGGGGACCAGACAACTATACTTTTAAAGAATTAATGGAAATTTTATTACAGGAAATAAAAAAAAAAAGATTCTTAATTCCGATCCCTTTCAGTGTAGCAAAATTTCAATCATATTTTTTACAAATGCTACCCAAGCCTTTATTAACTTCAGATCAAGTAGAAATACTAAAATATAACAATATAATATCGGGTCAATATCCCGTATTGAGAGACCTAGGTATAACAGGGACACCAATAAAAAACATATTACCAAAGTACATCTATAGATTTCGGGATGGTGGGCAATTCGGCTAAATAATAGAATTTTTTTTAAGCAGATTTAATTTTCTTCTCTATAAATTTAGGAATGTCTTCTTCGCTTACTATATCTTCTTCTTTAGCATTCTTAGGTTGATAAGCATAAAGCAGATGTAATTTACAATAAGGAAATTTTTCCATAGGGGTTCTCCCACAAAAATAAAATTTTTCTTCAAAAGGATGACCAATGGGCCATCTACAAGTTTTATCTGTTAGTTCTTCTAGTTTTTTTGGATTTTCTTTTTCAAAATTTTTATCAAGTAATAAAGCTCTAAATCTTGCTTTTCTTCCCATTTTTTGATTTTTATTTTCTCCAGATTCATCTTTTTCTTTATGTATTTTTTGATCTGTTTTTTTTGAGGGAATTCTAGCCTCTAAATTTAATCTATGAGCTTTCCCGATTACTGCATTACGTGTTGTGTCCCCCAGCATGTTTGCTATTTCACTAGCGGAATGACCTTTTTTCCAAAGATCTCTTAATTTTTCTTCTCTGTCAGGAGTCCAGCTCATCTTGTGGCTTCATTAAAGCTACTATGGCTAGTATTTGCAATAAAAAAATATACATCATGTGGATATTTTATAAACAATCACAAAGTAAAAAGCTCACATCTTCACTGTTGTTGTTTTTAATATATAAGCTTTCTCATGAACGAAATAGAAAATAAATACACAATTTATGAAAAAAAATTCGGTTATATAAACTGGATTGGCTTCTGGACTCTTTACAAGAAGGAGGTTTGGAGGTTTTTAGTTGTTGTTATTCAAACTGTAATATCTCCACTTGTAACTTCTTTGTTATTTTTAACAGTCTTGTCACTTGCTATAGGCCAAGCAAAAAGCCAAGTATTGGGCCAACCTTTCATTAATTTTTTGGCACCAGGACTTATAGCTATGCAAATTATACAACAGGGTTTTTCGCACTCCTCTTCTTCAATAATGATAGGAAAAATACAAGGAAATATAGTTGATATTCTATATGCTCCTTTAACAGCGGCTGAAATTACTTTAGCCATAAATTTAGCAGCATGCACTAGGAGTATTATGATTGCTGCAGTTTCAATTGTTGTATTTAGTTTTATTGTAGATTTAGAGTTTTATAATTTCTTCTATATTTTTATTTTTACATTTCTAGGTTCATTTATACTTAGTTCTCTTGGTATAATCATTGGATTGTGGTCAGAAAAATTTGACCATATGGCTTCTGCAACCAACTTTATTATAGTTCCTCTATCTTTTTTATCTGGTACTTTTTACTCAATTAATAAACTTCCTGATCTACTGAAAAGCATAAGTGAAATAAACCCTTTTTTTTATATTATTGATGGATTTAGGTATGGATTTTTAGGAATAGCAGATGGATCAATACAGTTTGGGCTTTTTTACCTAATTCTATTAAGTTGCATTATTTGGTTTGCTGCATATATTTTGTTTAAAAAAGGTTATAAAATA